>Ga0208901_1000369_pt1 | contig 23854 bp, 20 predicted proteins | sample AntAceMetag02UKF_FD_184764 | JGI IMG/M metagenome (GOLD analysis project Ga0208901, IMG submission 184764) | Saline lake microbial communities from Ace Lake, Antarctica - Antarctic Ace Lake Metagenome 02UKF (SPAdes) (version 2) | ecosystem: Environmental > Aquatic > Non-marine Saline and...
GAATCTGTTCCAGGGGACGCAACACTGTAAAGTTGGCAATGGAATAAGTAAACACAATTTTACCGCTCAAAGCCATCCCGGCTGCAAGGCCCACCATATTCTGTTCGGCGACTCCCGCGTTCAGAAACTGGTTTGGCAATTTCTTCATGAAATCTGTAACCACCCCGAACCCCAAATCCCCAACCATCAGCACAATCCGCGAGTCCTCAATAGCCAGTTCCAGCAAAGTCTCTATGAAAGCAGTTCTCATGGCTTTTCCCCCAGTTCATCCAGCGCAGCAACATACTCTTCGCCCTGGGGTATTCGGTAATGCCACAAAAGGCTGTTTTCCATAAAACTTACGCCCTTTCCCTTGACTGTGTGGGCAATCACACAACTTGGGTGCCCCGTTTCGAATGGCACGCTGCCAAGACATTTTTCAATTTCCGGAATATTGTGCCCATCAATTTCTTCAACAGTCCAGCCGAATGCCCGCCATTTATCGGCAAAAGGATCCAGATCCATCACTTCCTTTGTCGTCCCCAGTGCCTGTATTTTATTGTAATCCACAACAACCACAAGATTGTCCAGTTTATGTTGCGGCGCAAAAAGAATGGGTTCCCAGGTGGAACCTTCATCACATTCTCCATCGCTTAACATGCAGAAAACGCGATAATTTGCATGATCCCGGTTGCCCGCCAAGGCCATGCCCGTCGCCATAGACAGCCCATGCCCCAGCGAACCGGTGGAAACTTCTACTCCTGGGACGTACGTATGGGTCGCATGGCCTGGAAGTTTGGAGCCATCCTGGTAAAACGTCTCCAGCCAATCCACAGGAAAAAATCCCGCCTCTGCAAGGACCGCATAATAAGCGGCGCACCCGTGTCCCTTGCTGAGAACAAACCGATCCCTTTGGGCCCATTGGGGATGATCCGGATCAATCCGCAGAATTTTTCGATAGAGTACTGCCAGCAGCTCAACCGTCGAAAGGGACGAACCCACATGAGAAGCCCTAGCGCTGTGCGTCATGCGAACAGAATGAACACGCAACCGATGGGCCAGTTCTTCTAAGGCTATTTCGCTTTTCAAATTCATCACCTAATAATTTTCATAAAACGTTCTTATACATTCACAAACATACTCCACATCATCATCTGTTAAAGACATGTTCATGGGCAGCATCAGCATCCTTTCGAAAAGTTTCTCTGTGAAAGGTAAAGACTGTGTAAACCCCAACTTCCGGAACTGATGCACCGCCTTCCCCCCCCACTGAATCAACGTGCCAACCCCGAGTTCCGCCAAATACGCTTTCAACTCATCGCGGTTTTCCGCTTCGATCTCATAGTTCTGAAAAACATCAAAGTGTTCAGGGTTGCTGTCCGGCGCCGGAGGCAAAAACAAGCGCTCCAATCCTCCCAACCGCTCCTGATACATGTCGGCAATCACTCTCCGCCGTTCAACAACTTCAGCATAATTCTTGAATTGATAATCCAGAATAGCTGCCTGGAGATTATCAAGTCTGCTATTCAATCCCCAGAGTACCACATCGCCATTTTCGGCTCTTCCGTGATCCCTAAGAAGAAGTATTTTCCGGTACACCTCTTGGTCATTGGTCAGAACAGCTCCGCCATCGCCCAGACACCCTAAGATCTTGGCGGGATAAAAGCTGATGCAAGAGGCCACACCAAAAGTCCCGGCACATTGCCCTTTGAACTTGGAACCAAGGGCCTGAGCCGCATCTTCATAGATTTGAAGACCATGTTTTTCAGCAATTGCCCCCAACGCATCCATGTTCGCGGTCCTTCCGTTTAGTTGTGTAGGCATAATGGCTCTTGTCCTTGCCGTGATCGCTGCCTCAACAGCCCCCGGGTCGATAAGATGGTCGGGCCCAGCCTCAACAGGCACCGGAACTCCACCCGCGAAGTGAATGGCCGATGCAGTCGCCACCATGGTATGGGAGCAAAAAATCACCTCATCCCCAGGATTCAATCCTCCGGCCATCAGACCTATTTGGATCGCGTCTGTGGCGTTGGCCACACCGACCGCATATCCCGCACCCGTATATTCTGCTAGATTTCTCTCAAAATCGGCAAGGTCCTTTTGCATGATAAAGGCACCGCGACGTAGCACATTATGAAGCGTATCCAGGATCTCTTTTTCCTGTCTTTTAAATAAACCAGGGTAATCAAAAAAGGGAATGATTCGGTTAGCAGATACCATTTTAATAGAACCTCCAAAAGATGCATAAACCCTGTTGATATTAGCAACGAGGATCTTATAACTTTTGACTATTTACGGAACCATCAAGGTTGTTTTTCTATTTCAAATGAGCCCAAGATTTTCATGCCTATTCGCTTCTTTCTCGCACCCACCCCGAATTTAACAAATCCAGCCTTTTCAACAACCCGAATAGAACTCAAATTGTCTTCTTGTACAATATACCAAAAACTACCCTCAGGTTTCTTGTGAAACTCGATAATCTTCTGAATGGCAAACGTTGCAATCCCTTTCCCACGATATTCAGGCATAGTCCAAGTATCGCCAATTTGAAGATCTTCTTTGTTCATAAATGGAAACCTGAAATAGCCGGGGGTAATCACAGATCGATGGATTAACTTTTGTTCATGGTACGACAAAAACAAACCGTAATTTCGATTGGCAAATAGGTGCAAATGGTGCATTATCCACCACACGGCAAAAGGCAACAATGCGACTCCCGGTGGAAGGACTTCTATTGTTCTCGGATGCCACAAGACAACCCTAAATCTCTCATCAATTGAAACTTCCTCTGTAAATTGTTTAGCAATTGAATGATCATACTTGAAAAATAATTGTCTCATTTGCTATTCTCGCAAACCCCATGCCCTGGTGGACACAACGAACAATGGAAATAGGATACAGGAGTCAGAATCCATACTGAGGGATAGATACTTTCCATTTGCCTTCTGACTTCTGGCTTCTGGCTTCTGAGTTCCAAGGCTTCATATAAACAAGGATTGCTTTTCTATATCTTCTCATAAACAAGTTCTTCCAGATGATCAGCCATTGCAGGGTAAATTTTATCGGAGCTGTACTTCTTTTCAAACAAGCACCTGGCATTCTTGCTCATTTGTTTTCTTCTTTTTGGGCTATTTTTCAAAGCGACGATTGCATCTACCAGCCCCCGAACATCTCCTGCTCCATAAGTAAAACCACAATCATATTCTGAAAGAATTTCTTCCAATTCACCATTCAAATTTGAAAGCACAGGTAAACCTCCAGAAAAATATTCGAACGGTTTGTTCGGAAGGCTCTGTGGGGCATTCCTAGCATAGGATACTAATCCGATTGAAGCCATACGCATGAGAACATTAAGAGTTGCAGGAGAAACCCAGCCAAGCAGTAGTACATTATCAAGTTCCCTGGACAAGTTTAACAGAGAAGTCATTTTGCTTCCCTGGCCGCATAGCACGAATTGCACTTGGCATTCATCAAGACATTTCAGAACATTGCCAGCTTCAATGATAGTCTCAACATCATACGTTGATTCCATTTGGCCAAAATAGCAACATATTACCTTGGTGGGGTCGACGCCCCTGTTTTTCAACCACTCCTTCTCAGATTGTACCTGTTGATCGGTCAGTAAAATCTCTTTATATCCAATCGGAAAAACTCTATCTACGCCTTCAATTCGTTCGCGCTTACTATACTTTATTCCCCATTCTAAATAGCTTTTTGAAACTCCATAAATTGCAGTCCCTCTCCGAAAAATATTTCTATTTGCAGCAAATAACGGTGACAAAACAGCTTTTGCAAAGTAACGAAGCTTATAAGGAAATACATCGAGAAAAATATCCGGCCATAAATCGCGTACATCAATAATAACTGGAATATTTTTCTGCTGCCCATATTCTATCGCAACAGAGCATAACCAGGGAGTCGGCATACCCGATATGATAATATCTGGGGGATTTTCCTTTCTTATACGCCGCTTAAACGAACTGGCTAATTGCATATATGATGTCAATCGCTGAAAACCAATATTACTTTTGTACCCCCTGTTATAAATAAGCTCTATCTTATAGTTTTCACCAACTTGATATGTATAATCTTTCGAGTATCTTTGCTTTTTATAAGAATGATTAAAGGTAGGAGCCCATCGGGTTACATGATGGCCTCTTGCGGAAAGAATTTCAGCTAACATGCCATAACGCCATATTCTCGTCGCAGCATCCATCGGCAAGGTTTCTCCAACAAATACTATCCAAACGTTCATCGTACTATAAGATTTCTTGGACAAAATATCTGAACCTGGTTGGGGGTCGGGCCACGCTATCATGTTGAAATATTTAGATTAATGGCCCCTAAATAGCCGTTTTTACCCCCAATATCGCTGTTTTTGATACCGGAAATGCCATTATGAGACCTTTGCATAACCCGAATTTGAACAAAATGTGTCGATCAGAGGCAAACTATCGTTAAGCTTAATCCAGGTAAAATGGTTTCATATTAGGACTCAAATTTACACAAGCCAAAAATTGTCCAGTTCTGCAAAGGTCTCATTATAGCAAGCCACTGACTCTCGTAGTTGAAATGCCTTCATGCTCAAGCAGCTTTCTTTCTTTTGAGTAAGTATGTAGTAAATATGAGCATAGTCGTCACAATACTTTGATATTTAAGGAACAACTCTCCAGTTATAGGTGTTTTCGAGAGCCATATTCATCTTTTTTGAGTCAAAATAGGTTATATAAGGAATCGTTGTATCCTATTCAAAACCCGTGGGTCAGTGGGTTGAAAACAATTTGCGGTTGAAAGATGTTGGGCACAGCTTCGGATCACATCCCAGCTATACGATACAGGCATACGCACCCGCACAGGAATATATTACCTTCCGGTATATTTCAAGAATATATTGAAAATTTGAACGAATGGAAAAACTGCCCTATTCAGTTTGTGGTAGGAAATTTTCAATAATCAGATCGGCAAGTGAGGGCATGCTGAATTTTTTTGAGATGCGATCGTATATGTAATGGTAGTATATCTTTCAGAAATATCAAAATTCCTATCCCTATCAGAAACCATTTCCTTGCGCTGATGTTCAAAAGCGCTGCTCCACCATAAAACTTTATGCCCCCGTTCCAGCAACGTATCTGCCAGAACCGCAATGCGCATCTTTCGAATACCGCTTCCAATTGGCAGCGGTTCGCCAGTCTGTATAAGCCAGATATTCACAAACCGCTATCCATAATAAATACCACTCTAATCTCGGATATAAGCAATTATAAATACTTAGCGCGGATGTAATTTAACTTTCTCATTCCGCCGATATTCAGGAAACTCAGCAATAAAAGAATAATGGAATACGGATCCACACCGTGATTTTGGATAGATTTTCGCACGATCTTTCTTGTTTCTTTCCCTTTTTTCTCTAACAGAAAATGATATGCTTCCATATAATAGTTTTTTTTCATTAGATTTCTAATTTTGCTTTCAGTCACTCTAATTCCAAGTTCTGGTTTAAAATTTAAAAGGATATCGCTATATAAAGCCTCTGTTTTTCTGATCTCCTCATCCGTCATGCTTGTGATATTAGATTCAAACATATCAATCAGCTTTCTTACGTTCGCTTTATCAATTTGATAGGTAGATAAAGCTTCGATAATATTTTGGACAATCATTATTTTCTCTTCAATCGCAATATCTTTATTTCTTTTCCCGTATGACCTTTCAGATATGGTGTATGCGGTTAACACTTTAGGAATATTTGTTATATTGAAGCCCTTAACGATCAGCCTTGACCATAGTTCATAGTCTGCGAGAATCTTGAAATCAGGATTGTATCCCCCGACATTGAGGATATCGTCTCTTCTCATCAACACGCTGACATGGTTCACAGGAGACGATGTCAGTGCCTGAATGACAATATCCTCATAATTGGAGCATTTTCTTCTTACCGTTATTTTTTCGTTTGAATCGTTAATTACCAAGCAGTCCGTTCCAACAAGCGTATATTCAGGGTATTTGGTCAGATACTCATATTGTTTTGTAAGCCGTTCGGAAAACGAATAATCATCCGCATCAATCCTTGCCACATATTCGCCCCTTGCAAGTGCCAAGCCCACATTAAGGCTTTTGGTTTGACCGATATTTTTGTTATTGTCGATTATTCGGATACGCGCGTCTCCAAATGCATTAATAACATCTACAGTTTTGTCCGTGCTGCAATCATTAACAATCAAAAATTCAAAGTCCTTAAACTTCTGACCAAGAATGCTTTCAACCGCCTTGCCCACGGAGTTTTCACCGTTATAAACCGCCATTAAAACAGTAATGACAATATTCGATTCCACTTCCATAAAAATCCTTTTGGCCGCGCTGAGATTAGAAACCTAACTGTAATTCTTGCAAGCCATTAAAAACTAAAACATATGAATCCAGATAATGCTAAAGGTACTTCTTCTCGAACCGCCCGATAACGGCTACTTTTTTGTTGCCAATAGTTAACGCCAAAACAAACCCTAAAGTTTTGGCAATGAACTTTTCTGCCGGGAATACAACCTGAAAAGATTTAATGTTTGTTGTAGATATCAAGCAGCTTTGGAAACTCATTATTCCAGTTGTAGCTTTCAACGAATAGTCGCCCATTCTCGCCATATTGTTTCAGTAATTCTGGCTCGTTAATCAATCTATCAACGGCGCGAGCAATCTGTTCCGATGTGGGCTGAATAAATACACCAGCATTTGTATGGGCCAATCTTTCAATCCAATGAGGGAAATCAGAAGCTAAAAAAGGAATCCCAAATGTCATGTACTCATATATTTTGTTTGGGTCTGTAAATCTATGATCACCAACATCTTGTATTACAATTAAACCAATGTCAGACAAAGATACATACGCAAAGGCTTCTTCTTGTGGCATCATTGGCAAATAATCCACATACTCCCACCCACGAGTTTTTTGTGCGATCCGCAAATCAGATTCAGAAGCTGAGCCTATCAACCAAATTCTTGCTTTGCCACTATCTTTATTTATCAGATGCATTGCATGAATCATTTCATATAGACACCTAGTTTCTTCAATAGCACCAATATAAACAAGCCGGAACCCGTTCCATGCTGTAGTTATTTTTTTAGCTAAACCACTTACAGTTTCAAAAAGCAACGGGTCTAACCTGGGTGGATTGGCAATCAAGTAAGCCCGCTTCCCCAATCTATCAACAACGCCTTTTTGTGTGGCAATACATGCATCAAAAATCCGCCGGCAAAGAAATTTTTCGGCCATGCCAACAGCTTTAGCTAATGCTGGCCTGAAAAAAGCGAGGTCGGAGATCCATTTTCTCATCAAAATTCGCTGCGTGAAATCTTCATGCGTATCATAGATAACTTTTTTACCGAATATCTTAAGCAAAAAACCAATGGGAAGTGTATCGGGGTTGTGGATATGGTAAATATCAGCTTTCTTCCGAAGGGCCTGAAAGAATACAGCAGGCAGCATAAAAAACCTTAGCATTCGTGAGGTGGAGGATTTGACAGGAATTACCTCAACCCCCTTTACCGTTTGTCGGGACTCTATTCTGGCAATTAAGGAAACCTTAAAGCCTTCCTGAGCAAGAGCAACCCCTTCTTTTTGAAAAACCCGGACATCATTCCATATGTGCACTGGTGCGATGATACAAACTTTATTTTCTTTTGCATTCAGTAATCTCCGGTTAGGTTTTTGCAAATGGGTGCGAAGCCTACTTGTCTTTGAACTTTTTCGTGTTATCAGCATCGGAAATGGAATTCCACACCTCATTATGAATTTGAATGCGCAGTTGTCGTACTCTTCGGATAATAACTTTTACGTTGTGCTGTTCGTGACAATAGATTGCGAGCAACCAAACCACCATATCCACAGTTCACTGTCAGAACTAATGTTGAAAGTAATCAGTCAGCTGGATCTATTTTCATATAAAAGTACGAGAGTAACTTCTATCATGATCTATCTAAGTCGGAAGGCAAACACTTGAGTCTTTTATATAATTGTGCATTTCACGCAGAAACCCTCTGAGCTCTAAAAACATCCTTGAACATCAAGCTGTTTCATGACCCTAAGACTTTGTTGCTTTTGGGGATAAGGAACGGTGTGAGCGCTACTCCCACCAACAAAGCGTAAAATTGTGAGCCTATCAAAGGCGTTGCCAATAAAACGACAACGGCCCATGCAAATGAAAGTCGAATAAGTAGTGATGTTTCTGGATTTTCTTGATCTAAGCGTTTCAATTGTCTTCGATATACTGGACCAAGAGTAACCCAGCCCACCAACATGAAAGGGAGGGCATAAAAGATCGATACCATTCCAGACAATCCTCCAAAGCCCTCTGCTCCCATGTAATCGATTCGTTTAGCAGCGGTGCGAAACCAACTGAACGATTGAACAATATCTGAGAATGCAATGCTATCTCCCAAAAAAAGCATAAAATCAAAGATTCTCGCACCAATTGAGCTTGCGAGTTGAAACACCCTTCCGGATAATGATGGGAAAATAATGCTATAGAGACCTGAAAACATAGCCAATGCAAATAATAATTTAAGGACACTACGTTTTGTACTTTTAGACGAATAATACGTTATGATTGAGAGCACAATGAAGCCATAAAAGGATAGCTTTGATCCAGTCAATACTACAGCTACAACCACGAGGTAATCAGGTACATTTGGACGGCGCCCCAATAGCGCAGACAGCCGGATAATCGCTGCCACAAGAACTACTGCCCCGAGAATCGCATTTGAGTACAGTAGCCCTGGGATGCGGTATTGATTTGATAAAAATTGTCTGAATTCTACGAAATAACCAGATTTCATAAGGGACTCATAATCATTGAAAAGTAAGGGCAACATTGTTATGTCGTGCCTACCGTAGTAGCCCGGCGATAATTCTCTAACATATAGTGTATTGAAATAATGTAATATTTCTAAATCGCCAACAATCTGCAGAAACATTACCGGAACGGAAATCACAATAAAGAACGTAATCTGACGCTTGAAAAGATTCGGTGCGTTGTGGATAAAATAAAAACCAGCAAGTCCGAATAGTAATCCTGCGCAGACCGAATATAACCTATAGGCTGGTTCGATCCAGACCAACGAAACACTACGAAAAAAAATCACCCCAAAGAGGAGTCCACGTCCAAGTTTGGGGAATCGTACTCCCGAAGCTTTCGTAAAAAATAAACAAGCTATATTAAAGATCAGTACCCAATAAAGCAACCGAGCAAAATTGATAAGACCGGGGTGCTCTATCTGACTACCAAATAAAACATTCAACCACATGAGAGGAAGTATAAACCAGTATTTTACAGGACTTTTGCTCATTTTCAAAGGCAACCAACGCCCGTGATGTGCGACAACATTATGGGTACTATTTTTACGCAACTATGGGCTCGGCTGCGAAAGAAGTGCCTTGGTTGCCTTTCGTATCATAGGAATAATTATTGTGGTTCACAGTAGCACCTGCACAAACATAAAGCGGAAAAACCCTTCCAAGAGGGCAATTATAGCTTTTAAGAAAAAGATTCTGGGTTAATCATAGCTTCTATGCCACCAGCGCTATGCGAGTGGGGTTCACTCGTTAAGAAAAGTCACAAAATCTTGGCGATCGTTCATATTCAAACATCCTACTGAGCACCTGCTATTGTCCTATACCCAGTAACTTTCTCCATCGCGGCACCCCCCCATCCAAACAAAAATAGGGCTCTGTCATCACTTGTTCAAGATGTTGCCCACCACACAATGCCTCTTTTAATTCAACCGAATTTCTTACATCATTGTTACCGTACTGAAAGTTATCGCAAGCCGCTACTCTAAGCCCATCCTGTAGGCAACTATAGCGCATTTCATATGACTTGATATTTATGTCTTAACAGCCCTATTGCAAAAGGGTATGTTTCCAATGTAGAATCTGGGAAATTACACCAATAATTGCATAGGGTTGTTCCAATGTCATTTCAGGGCAAAGAATTTACTCAGGGCATGAAGCAGCTGGTAATCAACTTGAAAGAATTCAATGATATTGAGAGACGTGAAAATGATTACAAGGCTGTTTGGGCCATAGAGCAAACAGCGAAGGGTTTAGGAATTGGGCAAGCAACAGTTCGGAGAATTATGGCCGAATACAATAAAAATAAGCAAAACGTTCCAGATACCGAGCCCAAAACACGAGGTAAGCCGGAATATGCGATTCCTCTGGGTCTACAGTCAGTTGTTCGGCAATACATACGTTCCCAAAATCTTAAAGGCCTACATGTGTCAGTTGATCTTGTTCGTCAGTATTTGGCAAAAATCAACCCTGATTACAATTTCCCTACGACAACATTATGGAGGACTTTGAGCAGGTGGGGTTTCACTTATGGAACCGGAAAACGACGCTCAGCCTTGAAAGAGCGGGACTACGTAATTCTAGCAAGAAGGCGCTATCTTAGACAAAAGCGTCTGAACCGAAAATCGGACGGATCGGTTGTACGCCCAGAAGTTTTTCTTGATGAAACATTTATAAACCGAAATCATTCTAGCCAGTTCACTTGGTATTTCGATGAAGATGGTCCTGACGTGAATAAGCCATCTGGGAAAGGTGAACGTTTAAGATAGCAGAAGCAGCGGGGCATTCTATTTTGCGAACACCTCAGTACCACCCTGAGCTTCAGCCCATTGAAATGTGCTGGGGAGTAATGAAAAATCATATGGCTAAACATTGTGATTTTACACTTCGGAAATTTCGCAATAATTTGCCTTCAGCTTTTTCTCAAGTCACACCGAAAACATGCGAAAAGCTGATTGCTAAGACAGTAGCCGAAGAGGATAAGTATTGGTTAGAGGATGGAAAAATTGACCTGAACCAAGCGGTGGATGCCAACTAATTCGGTAAAAAAGTGCCTTTTTCAAAAAACGGGGCATCCATTTCGCTGGCCTAATGATATAATATGGGCATGAAACCTAGCGGCTCACATCCCATTGGCGGAATTGATTACCCCAGAACTCTGCAAGAATTTGACGAATGGTTCTCGACAGAGCAAAAATGTCTCGATTACCTTCAGCGACTTCGTTGGCCAGACGGATTTATGTGTCCAATTTGTAATGGCCGTAAATACTAATATATGAATACCGATCTTCTCCGGTGTAGCACATGCCAACACAAGGCTTCTGTTATAGCAGGCACAATATTTCAAGGCACGAGAAAGCCGCTTAAATTGTGGTTTCAGGCGATCTGGTATGTAACAAGTCAAAAATTCGGCGGAAGTGCGCTCGGGCTTAAGTGTGTCCTCGGTTTGAATAGTTATCAAACTGCATGGAGCTGGCTTCACAAAATGCGCCGTGCCATGGTTATTCCTGGACGGAGTCTCCTTTCCGGTAAAGTCGAAGTCGATGAGACTCTTATTGGGGGAAAAGACCAAGGTGGCAAACGCGGCCGAGGAGCAGGTAAAAAATCTATAGTTGCGGTTGCCATCGAAGTACACGAGCCAATGGGGTTTGGCCGTGTTCGAATGCAACGCATCCTCGATCTTAGTGGGGACAGTTTGATCCCGTTCATACGAGGTTCTGTATCCACCGGATCTAATGTTCTCACTGATAGTTGGAAAGGGTATAATGGCCTTGAGAAATTTGGTTATCGTCATGAAAAAGTGAATCTTTCCGATAGAGGCGATCCTGCTCATGTAAGTTTGCCAGGTGTTCATCGGGTTGCTTCGTTATTGAAAAGATGGTTACTCGGTACCCATCAAGGGGCGGTTAGCGAAAAACATTTGGACTACTATCTGGATGAATATACCTTTCGCTTCAATAGAAGAACGTCCAAAGCCAGAGGTTTGCTGTTCTATCGCATTCTGGAACAGGCAGTACGTCAAACGCCTACTACATTTAGGGAGATTGTAGGCAAGCAACCGTAACCCATGGCAAATAAGTCAACGCCACTGAAGTGGATACCCCGTTTCAAAAATATCTTGATATCAAGTCATTCGGAATGCGCTATAAGCACTAGTTTAGATCCAATCAAACCAGCAGCTCCGGAAACCAATATTCCTCTATCCATACAAAAGCTCCCCCCAACAGCGGATTACCTAAATAGTTCTAAAACATTTGCGCAAGGCCAATGTTCCAATAACTTCTAAATAGACTTCACTATTTTTATCTATATTTTATGACACGCGTGGGCAAACCGGCAACAACCACATTTGTGCTTGATGTCTCGATAGGCATTAGATTGCGCGAACTTGGTTTCTTTTGACGTCTGTCCTCCGTTGACAATTTTTGCCAGGTTGTGCAAAGGTCTCGGAATTGGGCAAATTTGGGAGTATACAATGATTCGAGAATTTTTCCCGCCGCGTAGCGACTTCGTCCAACAACCTGATTCCCATCTGAAATACCCCACCCGCTCTGATTTCCGTCTCAATGAGAACCCTCTTAAATCACCTCTATTTACCTTGTTTTACGCTGAAATTGTCACGAATTTCGGTTAAATGGAAGTCGCGACAGGAGTAGCTTAGTGCCGATTTTCCCCCACCATGGAATCCTTAAAGACATCATATTCTCGTTTTTTTCTGCCAGTGCCTTCGTTTGACTATGGGCTTTATCTTTTCCACGAACTCGATACCTTGAGGTAATTTAATACTGGAAACTCCCCGGTTTCTCAACGATTTTCAACCCACTTTTTTTCATTTCAACCCAAAAATCAGAATTGTTTTTTGTGCAAAACCCCCTGCCACAACTTTCTTTGAGGCATGTGCATTTTTTGCTGACGTCCACGGATTCTTTCTGATATACGATGGACATGTTGCGCATTACCATCAGGAAAAGGACCATTGCCGAAGAAGACATTCCTTCTATTCAGGGTCAACGATCATTGGGACAAAGGCCGAACCCATATTTCCAGAGTCCTTTGTGAGAAATGGAACTGGCGACAACCCAATGGCAACAATAAAGCTCGAAACCGCACCTTGAAGGGAAGAAATGCCAAATCCAATTATCTCAGAATTCGATTCAAAAGAGCTCGCTGCTCAGCATTGTGCTCTATATAATTAAGGACTATTTCTACTTCACTTGGCTCGTTTACTGAAGGTAAACTTGGACTCACTGAAACCGAACTAAGGTGAAAACCGTTTTCAATTATACGCATTTGCTCGATAAATTCAGCTTGTTCTATCGGCGACGGGGGTAGTTCAGTGAGATTCAACAGAAAGCCCTTTCGATAGGCTATGAGCCCAAGGATTTTTCGCACAAAATGCTTTTGTAAGTCAAACGAACTGAAGCAAGGCGTTCGCCGGAAACAGTAAAGAATTCGATACAACCTCGAAACGGCGCATTTAACGAAGGAATGACGGTCCAACTCCTCCTCCTTTTCGATTGGTCCAGTGGCATTCCATGCGTCGCCATCAGGTTCAGCAGCAATCGCCTGTGTAAAAGTATCAATATGACGTGGCAACAACAGGGGTTCATCGCCTTGCAACAGAATCACATGGCTACATTCAATGTCTCTGACTGCCTCAGCAACACGACTAGTTCCATTGGTGTGCGCATTTGACGTCATGATCACTTTTCCACCATAGCCGCGGACTGTATTAGCGATCTCATCGTCGCAGGTCGCTACGTAGATATCTTTGACAGCGTTAGACAACAGGGCACGTCGCCGGACATGTTCGATCATAGGCAATCCATGGAGCATAAAAAGGATCTTCCCGGGGAACCTGACTGAAGCGAGATGTGCAGGGATGACGGCAACAATGTTCATCATGAAAAACCCACTATTGAGGGAAGACGCCACAATCAACGTTAATGCATTGCCCGGTAACAGCCGATGCCTCATCTGAAGCCAAAAATACACACATCGCCGCTACTTCTTTCCCAGTCGGCAATCTTTTCAAAGCTGTATTTTCCTCTGCGAACTTGGAAATAAATGCTTCCGGCTCGCCTTCTGCCGGGCCATACGAGCTCTTTAACGCATCTATCAAACCCTCCGTGGATATGAGTACCGGACACACTGCGTTCACGCGAATTCCACGCGGGCCCACTTCTTTTGCCAGAGCCTGTGTCAGGCCGTTCATCCCGAATTTAGATGCGCAATACAATGTGTTATTTGAGCTACCACGTTTTCCGGCTATGCTGGAAACATTGATTATGGCTCCATCCTCCTGAAGCAAATCTGCAGCCACCTTGCAACCCCAAAAGGCACCTTTAAGATTTACGCCAATAAGCGTATCGAAAAAGACCTCATCAATCAACTCAATTGGTCGCCATTCGGAAAGTCCCGCGTTATTAATGTAGACATTCACCTGGCCCGTCCATGCTAATGCTGCCTTGGCCAACAGACGGTGTTCTTCTTCCCTGCGAACATCCATAGATATAAAACGGACCTTATCACCAAATCGTTCTTCGACGTCTGTATTGCTGCGTGCGCCAACGACCACAGCATAACCGGAGTTTATAAATGCCTCGGTGATGTTCAATCCTATTCCCCGGTTGCCACCAGTAATAATAGCGGTTTTTTGATTCATGATTTATCCTTTCGACTCATTTTAACTAATGGAATGCATAGATGTTTATATGGTCATGCAGGAGAAACCACCATCTACGCAAATCTCCGCCCCGGTCACAAATCTTGAGGCATCGGATGCCAGCCACAATACAGCACCGACCAACTCCGACGGCACCCCATATCTTGCCATAGGCGTGTGCCCCAGAATGGCTTTTTCCCGGTCTGCCGTGATGAAATTCTTGCGATTCCATTCCGTTGGGAAAAATCCAGGCCTCAGCGCATTAACGCGCACCCCTTCCCCCCCCCATTCCCGGGCAAGATTCTGGGTAAGATTCTTGATCCCGGCCTTGGCCACTGAGTAGGTAAACGCTTTCGAAAGCGGCGGCCCAGCAGATGCAGAGGAGATGTTAATAACGGAACCGCTGCCATTAGCAACCATGTGCTTGCCAAATACCTGGCAACCGAGAAACATACCGGTAATTTGAGAATCAAGGACGGCATGCCATTCGTCTAAAGAAATGTCGAAATATGCGGTTGGTGCATTGATTCCCGCGCCATTAATCAATATATCTATATGCCCAAAACAATTCGTAATGTAATCCAAGGATTTCTCATGATCCTGTTTCTTTGTTACATCAATTCCACAGGAGATGATTTTTGAAAAACCATTTTCGCACAGCTCTGTTTCTACAACCTTAGCCTTCTCAACACGCAGGTCAAGAATAGCTACAGCACATCCTGCCCGGGCAAACCCACGAGCCATTTCACTGCAAAGATACCCCCCACCGCCAATGACAACCGCAACTTTCCCCTCGATATTAAATAACTGTCCCAGGTAATTGTTCATAGAAACGCCTCTGTTTTAATTAAACTACCTTTTCATCAGTTGAATCATAGACTGCATCTGCTCAGCCCACTTCCACAATACAAATAGGTCAGAGCCCAGGATCGCATAGGTATAGCCAAGTTCAAACAACTTTTTCACATTTTCCATCGTTGCATCAGCCACCTGTGTCCCACAGCTTTTGCCGTATTTTTCACACGCAACGATAACTTTCTTCGAAGCTTTGATCACATCCGGGTGGGACATTTGGCCCGGCACTCCGAGGGACCCGGAAATGTCATAAGGACCAACCATAACACCATCGACATCTTCGAAGGAAAGTAGTTCGTTGATATTTTCAACAGCTTCAATGGACTCCACTTGGATAATAAAGGTAGAGGTTTCATTCCAGGCTTGAATGTACGAATCAAAGTCAAAACCATAACCCTGGGCACGATTCACCCCGAAACTTCGATGTCCATTGGGGGGATATTTAAAATGGGATAGCAAATTCTCAACTTCCGAGGGTGTATTCACCATCTGCACAATGATGCCGTCGGCACCAGATTCAAGAAGGGGTTTAATCCAGTCATTGGAATGAGAAACCGGGCGTGGCAGACAGAGAGTTCCTTCACCCTGACATGCCGCTATGATTCTTTGTGCCTGTTCAACCGTAATGGTCGAGTGCTCCATATCAATGGCGATGAAATCAAATCCCGCCCTCGCCAGCGTTTCTGTGATCGAGGGATGGGCATAGGATACCCAGCCCGCAAAGAGCCGTTCTCGATTTCGAAGTTTCTCCTTCAAGGCGGCGCGTGCCCGATATTGGTTTAACATTTGTAACCTCACATAAAGTTTTATGTTGCAATCATGCTCATGATCTCAACCACTCATTACCGTTGAGATAATCAGGAAATTCGAACCAAACGATGCCGGAGCGGGCCGTCGTACGGCCTGTAGAACGGCGGATACTTGGCGTAATACTGTTGATGCCACGGACATAATTCATCCACCAATACAAGATCCAAAACATGCCAGGGATAATCTGTAAATCGTGTTATCGTACCATCAGGGAGTTGTTTTTCCTCACGATTACAACAGTAGAAGTACAACTCTTTGTCCTTTGACATGACACGCATATCCTCAAAGTAATCGGCGATAACCGGCGGATCCATCTCCTGCATTGAGGCGATATTGATGACCAGATCCACGGAAACCCGCTGCAGCAGGGCGTGATTAACCGATTGAATTGCAATTACTCCCTCTCCCCCCGAGTTCATCGATTGGGTTAAGCCTTCAGCGTCAACCACTAAATTAAGCGTACAGTCGGAATGACTGACGGCCCATTTCCGGTAATAGACAAGGTCAACTAAGAGTGTTTTGTTCAGATTCACCAACAAAATTTTCTTTGCCAGTCTACTTGCGAGAAGCAATGTGGTCATCGAGGCAAAACCGTCCCCGATAACAGCGACAACAGATTGATCGTTCAACGACGGCAGGTGCTTTTTCAGGAAAGCAAGTGTGATAGTTTGCCTCAGAAAGTCCAGGCTATAGGCACGGCACTGCTTTTCTGTGATTGACAAGGCACATCGATCAAGCCGGTCGAACTCAGGGAAAATTTTAGCCATTCTCCGATATTTATGCTGCAGCACCTTGTGCACCAAGGAGCGCATACCCCGATATTGTGGACTACAGTCTCCAAAACCCTGAAGGCCGGAGAAGCTCCCATCCTCGCGCACAACGAAGTTCCTGTGGTACATGTCCCAGTGAGACGATGACCCGGGATCGTCCTGCTCCACTTGGGCAGATAGAAACGCAATCGCCTCTTGACCGCTATAACTCATTATCCATTCCCAAAACCGCCCTAATGGCTGGGTGTAAATGAAGTAATCCGACCAGCGTGCCTGAAATGTCGATCACCGGCAAATCCCATATCTGCTTTTGTCCCATCAAAGTTACACCCTCAATAAGAGTAGCGGTCGGCTCAGTGGTTGTCGGCATTCGAATGGCATGAATCAAAGCATCATCTACAAAAAAAGCAGAAAATGGTTTTTGCACTTTCAGCAATTTTCTGCGGATGTCGCCGTCCGTAATAATCCCTAAAAGTTGGGATTGCTCATTAACAATACAAACAATGCCCAGACTGGATTTCCCCATGGCCTCAAGCGCTTCTTTCATAAGAGCTTTCTCCAAGAGCACCGGGAAATCATCGGGTTTCATCATGACCTCGCTTACAAGCGTGTACTTATTTTTCAACGTGGACATTGTCTTCTCCATATTTTTCTATTAATTCTCTTTTCATGTCATGTATTGCTTTAGCCTGAACCAGGATTTGTTCCAAATATCGAATATCAAGAACCGTGTTGGCATCGGACAAGGCGTTTGGCGGGTCATTGTGGACTTCCATAAAGAGAGCATTGATACCACAGGCCGCAGCAGCACGGACTAAACATGGTATATATTCTCGCTGACCGCCCGAAATATTTCCCATTGAGGTTGGCATTTGTATAGAGTGGGTGGCATCAAAACAAACAGGATAACCTGTTTCAGACATAATGGAAAAATTTCGGAAATCATTTATCAACATATTATAGCCAAAAAAGGTGCCCCGATCAGTCAATAAGACCTGCGAATTACCGAATGCTTCTATCTTTCTGACGGAATTCTTCATGTTCCAAGGACTCATGAACTGGCCTTTTTTTAGATTAATTGGCCGGTTCGTAGCCGCAGCAGCACGCAGTATCGATGTCTGCCTACACAAGTAGGCAGGAACTTGAACCATGTCACACACTTCGCCAGTTGCACCCCCCCATGCGGGATCCGAGAAATCGGAGACAACCGGAACGCCAAACGCCTTGCGAATTTCTGCCAGTACGTTAAGGCCACTATCAATACCCACTCCATGAAAACTATCAGGCGAAGAACGACAGTCTTTATCATAACAGGCCTTGAAGATCCACGAAATATTCAAACGCTGGCAGATTTCCCCAATACGCTCTGCCATCATAAATGCATGATCCCGACTCTCAATCGCACAAGGGCCACCAATAAAAACCAGAGGCAGACTGCCACCGATAGAGACCTTGCCTACTTCTCCATAACCTACATTTAAAATTTTTAATTCCATTCCACCTCCATTTTTTTCGCCCAATAAAAGCTGTTTTTTGTTTCCTACATTCAACTGTAAAGCCACAAGCTGAAGCAAGCTCCACAACCGCCCCCAATGCTACAGTTAGGGTATCAAACGCTAACCAACCGTATACAAAGGCGACCATATTTTTCACAGAAGAAAAGTCTGTTTTTTCAATGCATTTAAACACATGACTACCTACAGGTCCGCCACCAATGCTTTGTTCATTTCCGGAAAACCCACTGCTCCAGCCTAATCAAAAAAAACAGCCAAATTAGACCTTTCGTACCGCTTCGTGTTCCTCACGGTAAAAAACCACTCCTAAGGGAATCAAATTTAGAGGGGTTCAGCAACGAATTTACCCATAGCACGATCATCAACTTCATGGAAATACGCACGGATATAGTTACGTCCCTTCTCTTTTAAAACAGCAGATTCTTCTTCTGAAAGACTCCTAATCTCATCCAAAACGGAGCATAGATCCTGGCTTTTCCTTACCGTCCATTTGAAATCATCGAATTCGAACAAAGGGTCATAGCTCAAAAAGTCCCCTCTATCAAAATGAATGAGAGGCTTTCCCATCATCAATGCCTCCAAAGCCACGGTTGTGCCCCAGTACAGAACCGCTGAGCTATCCTCCACGTCACCAGCCACAGTGCCTCCGAGGGAGACTTCAATATTTCCTCCTGACTTTATCCTTCTGCCGAGTTTATTCATAAGCTTTGACAACGGGAGCACCGGATGAGCCCGAATCCGAAAAAGAATGTTTGGGCAATTGTGAGCCTGTCCTAGCGCATATTCGAGGAGGGGAAGCACACCCCAAACACCTTCCAACGCAACAAGGACAAGGAACCTCTCCTGTGTCTCAGCTTTCTCATGATAATCGATATCGCAAAGATACTCGTAGCGTAGCGCACATGCGGGTTCGACCGTATCTTCTGATAATACCCCGTAATCCCGAATAATCCTGGCTGGAATTTCTCCCGTTGTTAGAACACAGGTTGGTAAAGGACTCTTTTCTTGCTCTCTTGGCCCTATAAACACGCCGGCCGCAGACTGAGGGACCACTGAATGCTGATAGCCAAAAATTGGAAGTTGTGAATTGGCTCGCCTGAGACCAGCAATAAACATACGTTCCCACGGGTTTCCTTCAAATGTCAAAGCACAGGAAAAAGGCTTGACCATATCAGCAATTCGTAGCCCTGCGGCCAAGTGCAGGTATTGATAAAAAGGAATTTTCAATCCACCGGATACAAGACACTCGTTCAAAAGGGGAGTTACATTATGCCCAAAAAAACTCACTTTTCCCCTTATACAAAACCGCCTGCTGAGTCGCCCCAAAAATAACTCCTGAAAGCCTTTCAGAATATCGCCCCAACACAAAAAGACCTCCAGAGGAACCACCAAACTCCCCTTCGAACACCGCATCTTCCGCAAGCATTCGTCCCTCTTTCCGGCGCTGACAGCAACAGTAAGGATATCAATCTTGTCGTTTAGGTTTCCGGAAAGAAACTCAGACAACCCACCAAAAAAAGGATCTTGATAATGATTGTCCTCGGAAAATGATCCTGGATACACAAAACTCTTGATCAAATAGACGGGCCTCTGTCCAACTCGGTTCCCAACAGATCGACCGAAATAGCGTCTGGTCTCCCAAATTTGCAAAATTGAACCCAAGCACCCCTTGAATGTCGCAACGAATGTCTTGGCCTTACCCTGCCAGCGGGCTAGAAACCGTGACCAGGGCCACGATAACACCCTGAAATTCAATCCAGATTCCTTTGCTGAGTCTTCTAAGGCGCAAACCACAGGCCAAGGTGGCTGGACAAGAACCATCAATCGTTCTTGTTCTTTCATATCTTCAACAGCTCCAAGACAACGCACAAAAGTAGTTAGAAGGCCAGGAAGAGGCGAAGTAAAACGATTCTTGGAGGAAATATCCGTGGCCCACCATTGTAAATCCTGACCGTTTTGCCCCGCCAGTTCATCCAATATTTTCAGATAATCACGCAGGAATTCGTCCCGCCGTTCTTTTGAAATAAGAACCGGCAGGACCGCTCTTAAGCCAATACCTTCCAAGAACTTGATAATCGAGGGATCAGAACTACGAAAGGTTACATATTGCCCTTTTTTAAACAATTCACGGGGCTGGCGATCAAAAAACAGCCGTGCTCTTAAAAAACTCTGTATAATCACCATAGATGTCATTAGCGACCCCATAAACCTAAGGACGAAAATTTTGACGACACGTTAAGGTATCAGACGCCAACCTTTACTGGAATGAACACCTCTTTTACCAGGAGATAATTCTGTTTGGTCAGCACCTTTAGTCTCGTGCCGAGGTACAGGTAGGCAGACAACGAGCAGAGTTTAACAATAAGCCTTGTTTCATAAGATATGCCTGCATATCTCAACAAGATTATCAACAGGGTAGCCCCAAAAAAAATGCAAAAAATCAAGGCAATGTTTTTATACTCCCATTTAATTCTATAAAAATGCTGTGATACCACAAATGATATGGCTCCCGAAATCAAACCCGCAGTAAGCGTTCCCCATGCGGCTCCTATAGCCCCCCATTTCATAATGAATGGAATATTTATTCCGACATTAAGCCCAATCCTCACAAGGGTAAGCAACGATGTTATGTATGTTTTCTTTGCATAAATGAGCTGCGGTTGTTTTCCGAAGAAATAGCTTCCGTACAACATGGATAGAACCATCACGATATCAATGGCCCCATGATACGATTCCGGTGTCAGGATGCTGATCAGTTCCTCGGAAAAAAGGGCAATGAGAAGCCCAATAGCAATGGAAATGTAAAGAAAAGGGGTAAGATATCGCCCAACAGCCTCCCCACCCTTATCTCCCAGGTCGAACATCCGCCTGTAAACCTGCGGTGCAAAAACGTTCTGAATGGCCGTCATGTACGTAAATACAATATTTGCAACCTTCTGTCCAATATTATAAACACCGACCCCACCCACCGTATTGAGAAGGCCAATCATATATTTGTCGAACTGGTTTCCTATCACGCCAAAAAATATCCTCGGCGTTAGAGGCAGGCTGAGTTTTAAAGAATCTCGCAATGCTTTCCGGTCAAAAGAAACAGGAAGTAGCCGGAAAAATTTGAATGAGAGAATAGAGAAGATCACCATCCCTGCTACAAGCTGGCCCCAAATAAGCCCAATTACCCCTATCCGCAGGTAGGCAACCATGAAAAGGGATGACGATACGCTAATCAGGATCTCTCCAATGCTGTACGAAACAAGGGAATTTGCATTTTCTGTATTTCTGAAATAGGTCAGGTAATAAGTCTTCAATCCCACCACACCCGTAGCACAATAAGACCAGAACAGAATATTGGCGTGATCGGGCGAGCCAATGATCCAACGCGAAAAATGCGCTTTGAAAAGAAACGTGACACAGCCAAAGAATAGGAAGGCGGTCACCACAAAAAGCAGGGTTGAATAAAGGAATCCCGCTGCGTTTTTCTTGTCTTTATATTCGAAGAAGTTCCTTTCGTATCCCACAGTCAGCCCAAAATTGGCAATCCCACTCACAAAAACGGCATAGACCTGGGCAAGGGCCCATACGCCGTAGTCCTCCTTCGTCAATACTCTCGTAAAGATAGGTAGCGTTACAATGGGTAGGAGGTTACCCGTAACAACAGGAATGAGATAAATAAAGCTATTCTTGATCTGTTTTTGTTTGCTAATCATCTGGGTATCTGACAAAGACGATCAATCTATGGGTTCCTGCATGTGTGTGATTCATTTCCCTCGTGGACACTCTCCAACCAGTCCTCAAGTTCTTCGGGGCCCCTTATAATTTCTATGCCATGTGCTGCCCTATCATCCTTCTGGACCATGCCGCTCGGGTCGTAGTAGCAGGAGGGCTTCCCGAGTTCACGGGCAACCAACGCAGTCGATGTAAACGGCATGGAAATCACGAGACTACTCGCTTCAATGACTCGATTAGCCGAACAGTCAGGATCAATCATGATGACATTTTCGGCCTCTGATATATGCTCTGTAAAAAATCGGTAGCGGGGGTGAGCGATTGAACCGATTTTCCGCTTGCGCTTCCACAGCATCACATAACCGGCACCCTTAGCGACTTGCTGTATGTCATGTAAGAACGGTATGCAGGTCTTAGGCACATAAAACTCGAAGTCGATTCCCAAAGTCCTATATCGCGAAGAACGAAAGGGCGTTATATCAAACACAGCCACACCCCGTCCGCTGGATGCTGACATTTCCGCCGCACTGTCGCTAAACCAGATTGACCCCACGATACTTATGTTGGCTGCCTCACCTACGCATCTCCTTACAAAATCTGCCTGATATTCATCCCAAACAAGATAGCGGGGCCAGTTCATCGCCTGATAGCCATAAATGGGATTGGGGTAACCATCCAAACGCTTGAAGCTCTCGCAATTGGTTGAATAGAAGTAAAAGGTGATCCCCGCGCCTCGGTTCTCAGCCTCATAAGTCCACAGCGGACGGTAGATCCAGCCGGAATTATGAAACATGTAATCTTTCGCCAATTTTTCGGGATCTTGCATGCGCACCTGTGCTGCGAGCGCTGCCTGATTGAGCAACAGGGCATGCCACCACCGGCCGCGCAGAAAATCCCAGGCCGCGATCAGACTCGCCCCTATGCCCCACGCTATGAAGCGAGCTATCGAGCCAAAACGCCTCAATGGCGGTATGGGAGACGGAACCGGGGCAACCGTTTTCCCATTCACTGCCCTCTGCTCAACATTTTTTACCCCATGGCAGAGCGTGTCAATATCGCTGACCCTGGCCGGCCATTGCATATACCAGGTGATGATGTCGTGACTACGCCCGTCCTTGCAGGGCTGAGGCAGATTCCCGGACGTGAGGGTATTGAAATAGACATAACGCCCTAATTCTTGCGTTGTTTGATTACCTGTCGCCTTAATTCCGTTGAGAATAATCTTGGCGATCTTCAAAACGCCATACCCCAGCATCATTCCGACAAAGACATTCCACAGCAAGGCTGTGCGTAACGGCGCAACCTTAATCCCCTGAATTTGAATTACTTTCCGCCATTCAGGCGGGAGATAGTAAACTACCGGTGAGCCTGGCTTACCCAATGCATGAAGCAAGGCACGATTCAGATTCAGGCCCGCCACGCGAGTCAAGATATACTGCCTGCAAACAATCTCCGCCAGATTTATCCCTTCTCCAAATATATATTTTGAACAGCGTCTCTCCTTTATGTCCAACGAATGAGTCGTCAGCACTCGATTAATATCCGCAATTCGACTCAATGATTTCGAATCTTTTAGGAATCGATAACCTCGCATGACGCAACTGAGGCGACGGGAACCGCAGCGTTTAAAAAGTTTTGAGTAAAAATGAAAGCCCATTTCAGTTAATCAGAGTTCTATGCGGCAATCGGTCGTATATAGATA
>Ga0208901_1000372_pt1 | contig 23623 bp, 16 predicted proteins | sample AntAceMetag02UKF_FD_184764 | JGI IMG/M metagenome (GOLD analysis project Ga0208901, IMG submission 184764) | Saline lake microbial communities from Ace Lake, Antarctica - Antarctic Ace Lake Metagenome 02UKF (SPAdes) (version 2) | ecosystem: Environmental > Aquatic > Non-marine Saline and...
CCAAGGATATTTTTTGCTTGGCATCGGCTGCCAATCCCGCAGCCCTCTTGTTGAGGAAAGGGGCTAGATCAAGAATATCGGCGACTTCCAGGACACGTTTTTTTACCGCGCCTTCATCAATCCCTCTGTTGCGTAAAGGAAATGCGAGATTATCAAAAACCGTCATGGTGTCGTAGAGCACCGGAAATTGAAAGACCTGGGCGATGTTCCGTTTTTCCGGTGGCAAGGCCGTTACGTCATTCCCATCGTAGAGAACCCGCCCGTTGCTGGGAACCAGCAGGCCTGAAACAATATTGAGCAGGGTCGTTTTGCCACAGCCCGAGGGACCTAACAAGGCGCATGCCACCCCATCTTCCCACACATTGTGGATCCGCTTCAGGGCATAATCAGAATCCTTCACGGGTTTAGGCAGGTAGCTGTGTGCAACTTCATTCAATTCGATGCGGGCCATGGCGAACTCCTATCGCAGTTGGTCAGCGGCGGTGCGACGAGATGGCGACGCAACCAGAGCACCTGCCTCATCATATACAAAAAAAGAGGATGAACTGACATATATGGTTATTTCGGATCCGATCCGGACAGAACGAATTCCGTTCTCTTGAACCACCAGCCGGAAGCCATCGTGATCGGCATGGGTGAACGTCTCGGAACCGTTAATTTCCGCCAATTTGACTATGGCAGGGATTTCTGCGTCTTCTTTATTTTTTCGAGATAGAAAAAGATGATTGGAACGTACCCCGAAGGTATATTTCCCGTCGGGGAGCGATTGCATGTAATATTCCAATGGCATTTCAATGTTCTGCCCCAATCTAATGGCGCCTCCTTGAATCGCGCCATTCACGAAGTTGATGGGTGGATCACTAAAGACCTCAGCCACTTTGGTGGTCGCAGGTCGATGGTAGACTTCCGGAGTGGAACCGGTCTGCAGGACGCGACCTTCATCGATGACCAGGATATTTCCCCCCAACATCAGGGCCTCGGTCGGTTCCGTGGTGGTGTAGACGACAATTGCCTGGCGATCTTCGAAAATATCGTGCAGTTCAACCCGCAATTCTTCGCGAAGTTTATAGTCCAGGTTCACCAGGGGCTCGTCTAACAAAAGAAGTTCGGCGTCTCCGATTAATGCCCTGGCAATGGCGACGCGCTGTTGCTGCCCCCCGGAAAGCTCGACGGGCAGACGATCCAGCATCCCCTCGATGTGCAACATCTCAGCGGTTTCGCGTACACGCCGATCAATTTCAGATTTTTTGACCCGGGCAATTTTTAAAGGCGAGGCGATATTTTTGTAGACAGTGAGAGAGGGATAATTGATGAACTGCTGATAGACCATGGCAACGCTTCGTTTTCGAACGGACACTCCCGTAACGTCTTTTCCGTCTATTCGTAACCGCCCTGAGGTGGGCTTGTCTAATCCTGCCATCAGTCGAAGGAGGGAGGTCTTTCCAGACAGGGTGCGTCCCAGGAGCACGTTGCGGGAACCTGATTCAAATTCCAGGTTTATGCCTTGGAGATGGGTTTCTCCGGCCACTATCTTACTGACGTTTTCAAGGACAAGAGACATGGGCTTTTTATCCTCTCATGGGGTTTTAGCCACAGAGACAGAGCCAAGACTGGAATACTATTGCATCTGTTTCATGATTACAAATGTTTTATTTGGTTTTGTTGGTCGGGGGCTTGCTTCTAATGGCGTTAGAACAAGCTCCTTTCTATCATTCACCGTGCCTGAGAGGCAAAGGCTTCCACTGCAGCCCGGGCCGTGCTGATGGCAAGCCCCGAACCGCATTTGCTACGCATCCAGTCCTGGTGTGCCAGTATGGATCCACAGCCAAAAAGATGGCTCAGTGCCGGGTCGCCTTTCTCATTTAATGGTCTGAAAAGGTTGTCTATTTCGATGCCCGCGCTGTTAGCGGGATGACCTTTGGGATCAAGAAATTCTTTTCTGTGCCAGTTTTTTCTCTCGCCGGGCTGAAAAACAGGCAGATCAAAAAGGGGTTCCCTTATCGTATCCTGATCGGCCCTGAGCCCTCGCGCCCAGAATCTCCCCCCAGCCAGGATGACCCCTTTCGCCCGAATGGTTTTTTTCTGGTCCCTGGGGCCGACGTCAAGGAGAAAACTCTCATCGGCATCTTTTTTCCATTGGGTGATTCTGTTAGGGGTGAAAAATTTGACGTCTCTAGCTGAGAGCCCGCTAATAAGGGTTTCATTCAGCCTGAGACCGGGAACTGAAAGGGGCATCGTTGGGATTTCAAAAACCAGTGCGTTCAGCTTTTCCGAGAGCTCTTCAACGATTTCGTGGGATCGGTTCATGCCCAGGATCGCAGGCAGCCCGACCGCCTCGGCGTTTTCCAAATGCGGATGGATTTGCTGAACCAGTTTCTTCAGGTTCCCCGGAAATTCCATGTCTCGGGCCATGATATCTCCCGAAACAAGCCCTGCGGTTTTTTCACTTCCGGGGAAAACGATATCTTTCCCACGGATTCCCGGCCACCTGTCAGCCATGGTTTCGGCGATCTGCACGGCGCTGAAATCAGCCAGACCTTTGAATCCCACAATAAGACAGGGCTGTTTTTTTTGAAGGGCTTGTACCCCATGCCACATGGTCTGCGGAACGTAGTATGTGTATTTGGTAGTTCCTAAGGGGGTCATTACTTCTGAATTCCTATTGCCGGCCTTCAGGTAGGGAAGTCCTTCACTGTTCAGAAAAGAGACCACTTTTTCCATGGATTCTGAAATTGCCTGCCTGTCAAGGCGGGCATAGGGATGGGAGGGTTGATCCACACAAAGCGCTTTCATAGCGGCCCAGGGATCTCTCCATCTGTTTCCCTTTTCAATTGGATGCGTACCGAGCAGATCCAGGAGACCGCTCGCGAAAATAGTTCCTCCGGTGACGCCCACCACGACGGTTGTAATTCCTCTTTCCGCGGCGAAGAGGGCTGCGGAGAGACCGGATAAACCGCATCCTATTATGGCCAGTTCACATTCGAGAGGTTTGCTTGCAGGTTTCATGATTGCCTCGGTTTCCCTTGTGACTCCAAATCAAAGGAACCGCAGTACAGGGCTTCCTTGAGTTCCGCCTGCATGATCTGGCTGTGCCAGAGGACGGGGCGCTCCCCTTTCCATCGTCCCTCTAAAAACTCTCCGAGGCTTTTGAGCCCCTCCGGCCCTTTCAAGTGTCCGGTTTCCTGGAGAAAAGACAGAACTCTTTTCCCGCAGAATGTTCCCTGGCAGGCTCCTTTTCCCACCCGTGACCTGAGCCCAATAGCGTTAAGGTCTATGGTTCCATGATGCTCCTGAATGGTTTCAACAAGGTTTTCAATGGCGTTTTTCGGTATCAATTCACATTCGCAGAGAAGGGGCTCTTCCCTGTTTCCTTTCCCCCATCTTTTCGGGCCGAGAGCAGGTTCCGTCCACATGCCGGAAGGGGTTGAGGGGAGTGGCTCAGTCCGGGTGAGACATGGAATGCTGACTCCTAACTTTTCGCATACCCGGTCGGCGGTTTTCTCTGCCATGAATCGGTAGGTGCTCAATTTTCCAGAGGGAACGGTTACGAAGTTTTCCAGCCCGGAATCCTTGTGGTCCAGCAGCATGAACCCCCTGCTCACGGACCGGTCATCCAGTTTTGTGTCCATTTTCAGAAGGGGCCTTACCCCCGCGTATGCTCTTATGTAACGGATGCCTCTCAGAGTGGGAATCATCCTTGAGCCCTCATCCACGATCAAGTCAACTTCCTCAACGGTGGGCCTGAGGTCTTCCAGGGAATCGACCCTTACAGAGGTTGTGCCAAGGAGAGAGACCGTTCCGCCCGGCACGAGGATATCCCCGTCCCCAGGGCTTCTCAGACGGTTGATGACACGGTTCGATATCCTGTGTCCTGTTACAAGAAGTGTCCCCTTGGAGTAGAGCATCTCTATCTTGATTCCGGCCATGGCCGCTACCTGAGCCACCCACGCGCCGGTCGCGTTAATTACCTGTTCAGGCTCTATGACGGTTCCTTGCCCTGTACCGGTATGGACAAGATGGACAGACTTGATACGATTGTTTTCTTTTTCAAAACCTGTCACTTTGGTATGGTAAAGGAGGCTGGCGCCCAGTTTCTGGGCATGGGCCATATTCTCAAGAGAAAGTTTGAAGGGATCGATCGATCCGTCGCCAACGAGGTAAGCAGCGAAGACTTTGCTGGAAAGAGATGGCTCGAGTTCCCTGGCCTGTTCAGGTGTGAGGCTTTTTGAGGGGATGCCGCATTTGGAACAGAGATCTGGGAAATCAGCTGCGTATTTCTCGTCATCGCCTTCAACGGCAACAAAGAGCCCCCCGGTTTTTTCAATACAATGGGGAGCGATCTTGTTCAGGATCTCATTTTCTTCGTGGCACTCTCTTGCCGCATCAGGATCCGTGGCCACATAACGGGCGCCGCTGTGGAGAAGTCCATGGTTCCTTCCTGAAGCGCCGGAGTTAATGTCTCCTTCTTCAGCCACTATGCACTGAATTCCACGGAGAGCCAGATCTCTGGCCAGCCCTGTGCCGGTGACGCCGCCTCCGATTATGAGTGCCTGTGTGCGCAATGAACACCTCTGCTTTGAATGAATAATGACGCAGTCCTATATACATTGACAGGGTGGGAAAATCTCTGACTGTGATTGTTCCTTCTATTTCTATTTTGGTAAACGAATGTTGTCAAGAAAAAAATGCAGTTTTTTACATTTTAAAGATATTTTATTTTCGATATCGAAAATATTAGCAATAAATGCCTCGTTTTTTGGCAATAAACGTCCATTTTTTCATTGCCTTATCAATTGTGTTCGTTTATGAACATTATTGGAGATTGGTTGATTATAGACCTGTTTGTTGATCATAACAGGTCAATTATATGGACAGGCAGCAAAAGGTTGTGTAGAAAAACAGGTCAAGGAGGTCGTGACGTGTCCAAAAATGAAAACAACGCAAAAGGCGAGGGGAAAGCCCGGGGAAAATCGGTGCTTCTCCGTCAACAGAGGATTGTGGAGCTTGTCCAGTCCAGTGGATTCGCGTCCATTGAATCTCTGGCCGAAAAATTTTTGGTGACTCCCCAGACGATTCGCCGGGACATCAATGAATTGACCGGGGAAGGACGTCTTCGGCGATACCACGGAGGGGCGGGACTTTCTTCGAGCGTGAAAAATGTGGCATATACCGCACGAAAGGTCATGTGTTACCATGAAAAAGTTCTCATTGCCTCCATGGTAGCCCGGCACATTCCCAACGACGCTTCCCTTTTCATCAATATCGGAACGACCAGTGAAGAGGTGGCCAGAGCGCTGCTTAACCACAACGGTCTGCGGGTGATTACCAATAACCTGAATGTGGCTTCCATTCTCTGTCAACGGGATGATTTTGAAATCATTGTTACAGGAGGGGTTGTGCGGAGCAAAGACAGGGGGGTTATTGGTGAATCCGCCATCGATTTCGTAGAGCAGTTCAAAGCTGACTTCGGTATCCTGAGTATGAGTGGGATCGATGTCGACGGTACTCTTCTTGATTTCGATTACAAAGAGGTCCGGGTTGACAGGGCTATTATTGCCAATTCAAAAAAAGCTTGTCTCGTTGCGGATCATACGAAGTTCCGAAGGGATGCCATGGTTCGTTTATGCAATGCTGCCGATATTGATGCGCTCTTTACTGATCGCATGCCACCCGTGGAATTTGTGAAAATGCTCATGGCCGCCAATGTGAGCCTTCATGTGGCGGAGGAGGAGATAGATTGAACTATGATTGACATCTCCCCATTCAAACACCTTTATCCGTTTGACTCTCACTACCTTTCAGTGAACGGGTGGAAATATCACTACCTCGACGAGGGCAGGGGAGAGCCCGTGGTTATGCTTCACGGGAATCCCACGTGGTCTTTTTATTATAGGAATCTTGTCCAAGGGCTCTCTGACTCTTTCAGAGCCATCGTCCCTGACCATATCGGCTGCGGTCTTTCGGAAAAACCGACCCCTGAACAATATGGGTACAGGCTCGAAAACCGTGTGGACGACTTGGAACAATTCTTGGATAAATTACAGCTTCGGGCCGGGATCACCCTGATTGTCCACGACTGGGGAGGAATGATCGGAATGGCCTATGCGGTAAGGCATCCCCGGCGAATACGTCGTATTGTGGTTATGAATACGGCCGCTTTTTTGAAACCGCACGGAAAAAAACTGCCCCTGCGCCTGAAAATAGTTCGCAATCTCACTCCCTTTGCCGTTCCCGCCGTTCTTGGAATGAATCTCTTCGCACGGGGCGCTCTTCTCATGGCTCCGGGGAAGAAACTGGGGAAGGATGTAAAAAGAGGATTCATTGCTCCCTACAATAGTTGGAAAAACAGAGTGGCTACGCTGAAATTTGTCCAGGACATTCCCCTGTGGAAAACGGACCCAAGTTATGGAATGGCGGAAGAAACGGGAGAAAATCTCCATCTCCTCTCCCATGTCCCCATGCTTATTCTCTGGGGAAAACGTGACTTTGTCTTTGATACGTCGTATCTGGCCCTCTGGCGACAGCGATTTCCTGAAGCAGAAGTTCATCTGTTCGAGAAAGCCGGGCATTATGTTCTGGAAGATGAATGGAGAAATATTGTCCCCATCCTCCGGAAATTTCTCCGAAACAACCCGCACTGATTATTCCATCTGATTCCCACAATCCAGCGTGTGAACGAGAGAAAGCAGGGCTTTGATCATTGTTTCGGCCATCCTGCATTATCCGAGATCTCCTGTAGGTGCGACTTCAGTCGCACATCGAACACCGACCCTGTGCGACTGGAGTCGCACCTACAATCTTGGCCGAAACCATGATAAAGGCCGAAAGTAGTTTACACTTTATGGATGAAGGATGCCTGTATGCCTGAAGCAAACATCGCCACCCGTCTAACAAAAATTGCGAAAATTCACCCATACCGGAAAGCGGTCATCTGTCCCACAGGAAGAGACAAAGCAGGAAGGGTTGCGTATGCTCACCTGACTTTTGAGCAGTTGGACGAGCAATCGAACCGGCTGGCCGCGGGCCTCGTGAGTAAGGGGGTCGCAAAGGGCGTTCGAACCATATTGATGGTAAAACCCTCCCTGGAATTTTTCACGATTATTTTTGCCCTTTTCAAGGCGGGGGCTATTCCCGTGGTGGTTGATCCCGGTATGGGTGTGCGCAGGATGGCTGCCTGCCTGAAAGAAAGTGATCCCGAGGCATTCATAGGCATTCCCCTTGCCCATGTGCTGCGGAAAATTCTGCCTTCCTTTTTCAAAAACATCAAAATCTTTGTCACTGCAGGAAAAAGATGGTTCTGGGGTGGATACACCATTCGTGGGCTCATGAAGGGAAGTTGCAGCCCATTGGAAATGGCTGATACCGGAACCGATGATATGGCCGCCATCCTCTTTACCACAGGCAGTACTGGACCGGCAAAAGGGGTGATCTATACCCATGGAAATTTTGATGCGCAGCTCCATCAAATCAGTACGCACCTCAACTTGACGGGGGATGAAATTGATCTTTCCACCTTTCCGCTTTTTGCGCTTTTCTGGCCCGCTCTGGGAATTACTTCCGTCATCCCGGACATGGATCCCACCAGACCGGCCTTCGTTAACCCTGAAAAGATCGTTGAGGCGATACGTAATCAGGGTGTCACGAACATGTTTGCGTCTCCTGCCCTTCTGAACAGGGTAGGCGCCTACGGCAAAAAAAAAGGGATTAAAGTCCCTTCCCTCAAACGGGTTATATGCGCAGGTGCTCCCGTATTTCCGGCCAACATCGAACAATTCTCTGCTATCCTTGGCGAAGATGCCGAAATACAAACCCCTTACGGAGCTACTGAGGCTGTTCCCGTACTGTCCATTTCAGGCAGTGAAATTTTATCGGAAACCAGGTATTTAAGCGAGGAAGGGTACGGTATATGTGTAGGACGTCCCATCAATAACATTCCCGTGCATATCATCCGGATCAGTGACGATCCTATTTTAGGATGGTCTAACGATCTTGAGATAGAAGATGGGAAAATCGGTGAGATCGTGGTCAGCGGAGCTTTGGTTACAAGCGAATATTACAAGAGACCCAAGGACGATGCCCTTTCGAAAATCCAGGATGGAGATCGATTCTGGCACCGTATGGGAGATGTGGGGTGGAAAGATGAAAAAGGTCGATTCTGGTTTTGCGGGCGAAAATCCCATCGGGTGCTTACAGATCCTCATGATGCGCCCATGTTTACCATTCCCTGCGAAGCCATTTTTAACTGCCATCCTGCCGTATTCAGGAGTGCTCTTGTGGGAATTGGTGCGAAGGGGTATAAGAAACCTGTCATCTGTATCGAACTGGAAAAAGGGACGTCCCGGTTGAAATGGCGCCGGGGGAAAATCCGCAGAGAGTTGTTGAATCTGGCTGCGGCAAATCCTTTGACCGGGAAAATCAATACCATCCTTTTTCATAAATCGTTCCCGGTGGATATCCGTCACAACTCAAAAATTTTCCGGGAACAATTGACGGTTTGGTCGGAGAAGAAGATAGTAAGGAGTCGGGAGTAGGTATTGTGGGTACTGGGTATTTGGTATTGGGTATTAGGTATTGGGGGTATTGGAGGGAGGACGGAGAGCAGAAGACAGTAGGCGGTAAGCAGAAGACGGTGCATGGAAACCTTTCAGAAATTCCGTCATTCCGGGCTTGTCCACCTGTTTTTTGGTGGACTAGACCCGGAATCCAGGAACTTTGCTCGAAATCCAAGATGATTGTTTTCATTTTGAAATATTCCTCCTCTGTGCCCTCTGTGAGACTCTGTGGCAAAAACGGTGGTTCTGCACCGTTTGTACATTTTCGTGATGGAACCTGATTGGAGACACCAAATGAACGACATCTATATTCGGTTGGCCGAACATCTCAAAGATCTGATTATGGGCTATCCATACAGCGATGCCCTCATAGATATGCTCAAGGAGATGTTCAGCCCGATTGAGGCCCGGGTGGCTCTGGCCATCCCCAATGACCTGGCCCCGCTGGAGGTAGTGGGGGCAGATCAGATTGTAGCTCGGGCCGACTTGTCGGAGGCTGAGGTTCTGGGTTCGCTAACCTCTTTAGCGGGCCGAAACATGATTTATTCGGCTGCTGCACCAGGCGGCGCTCGTGGTTACAGTTTGCTCCAGGTTGGGTATGGTATGCCCCAGGCGTTTTTCTGGGATGGCAAAAGAGACGAAACAGCCAGGAAAATGGCAGGTCTGGTTGTGAAGTATTTCTCCGTCCCTGTCACGCGGGAAGTCTATGGGGGGGCAGCTACCAAAACCTATAAATATGCTCCTGCAAGCCTGAGCGTTGAAATCCCCATGCAGGGAGTGATGCCCAACGAGCAAATGGGTCCTATTATTGACGCCACTGAAAAAATCGGCCTTGTACATTGTCCCTGCCGCATGTCGGCCAGCATTTTGGGGCGAACGGACTGTACGCACAGCATCGAGGTTTGCCTGAAATACGACGAAATGGCGGAATTTGTCCTCTCCAGGGGAATGGGCCGGGAGATCTCAAAAGATGAGGCCATGCAGATCCTCACCCAATCTGAAAAAGAAGGGCTGGTGCACATGGTGGACAATACCCAGGGCCAGGTGAAACACACCTGTAACTGCTGTGGGCATTACTGCTGGAACGTGGGAATCATCAATCGCCGAAAGATTCCGCGGGATCAGTTGATGGCGGTGTATTTTACCCGGGAGACCGAACTGGATGAATGCATCGGCTGTGGAGCCTGCGCCGAAATATGCCCGGTTAATGCCGTGGATATGGTCGACGATCTCCCGCGTGTTGATTCAGACTGGTGTATCGGGTGCGGAGTATGTGCGGTTTCCTGTCCCGCAGGCGTTATCTCCATTACACGGAGAACCGAAGATCAGGCGCCCGTGACTTTCGATGATCTGCACGAGAAGATACGCAGTGAAAGAGGACTTGGGCAAAGGCGAACCACGAATAGCGAGTAACGAACCGCAGAGGTAAGCGAAGACTCCGATGACGAAGTGTGGGTGTTCACTCTGATTTTTTAAAATGAATAGAAACCTGTAGCTTGTGACCCCCAATCCGGGAAGTCTCACATAAGCGCCGCCTTCCTGCTTTAAAGCGGGGGCTTATCGAGAAAGAAACTTCCGGGTTTCATAGCAGTTTTCTGTGTGAGCGGCCCTGTCCACAATCCGTTTGGTGGGGTCCCGCCGCGACTTTCCAGGTTGCTCGCACTATCGACTCCTGATTCATGCAGATCCGGTCGTGGCAAGGATGCCACTCACACAAGGTTGAAACCCATGCCCCGAACTTTTGAACACTAAACCCAAATGAAGTGCATGCAAGGCTTTTGAGGATACCCCGTGCTGCGGGACTGCCTTCTGCTTACTGCCTATTACATCTTGAAATCTTACATGAGAATATAGGAATCAAGTTTGGAAAAAGTCCTTCTTTCCATTGATTGCGGAACCCAGAGCCTTCGGGCCCTTCTCTTTTCGTTTAAAGGAGAATTGCTCGATAAGGTCCAGATCTCCTATGAGCCCTACTACAGTCTTCATCCGGGGTGGGCCGAGCAGGATCCCGAGCTCTACTGGGATAGTCTGTGCAAAGCCTGTCAGACCCTCAAAAAAAAGACACCCTCCCTTTTTGAAAATATCGCCGGTATCGGTGTGACTACCCTGCGAGCCAGCATGGTCAACGTGGATGCCCATGGAAATCCCCTTCGCCCTATTATGACCTGGCTGGACCAGCGCTTGGCGGAGCCGGTTTATGATCCGGGTGTCTTCATGAAACTGATCCTGAAAATGGTTGGTATGGGAGAGCCGTTTGTCGCCACCCAGAGAGGCGGAAAGGGCAACTGGATCCAGCAGAATGAACCGGAAATATGGAAGAAGACCCATAAATATATGCAGGTATCGGGTTTTCTGAATTGCCGCCTCACCGGAGAATTCGCGGATTCCGTGGCTTCGCAGATCGGGCACATCCCTTTTCACTACAAAAAGCTTCGATGGGGCAAGCCCGGCGATATCCTCCATTTTGCCGGCCGCTGTTTTCCCATGGAGCCGGAAAAGCTTCCTCTTCTGGTGAAGCCTGGGGAACAGATCGGAAAAGTGATCAAAAGGGCCGCGGAACAGACAGGTCTTCCCCATGGGATTCCGGTTTTTGCGTGCGGCTCGGACAAAGGGTGCGAAACCATCGGCATGGGGGTTTTAGACCAGTCTGTCGCGAGCCTGAGTTTTGGAACCACGGCTACGGTTCAGTGCACGTCCCGGAAATATTTTGAAACCATCCCGTTCATGCCTCCTTATCCCGCGCCTATTCCAGGGCATTATAACCCGGAGGTGGAGATCTTCAGGGGGTACTGGATGATATCCTGGTTCAAGAAGGAGTTTGCCTATCCGGAAGTGCTGGAGGCTATGGAAAAGGGGATCCCACCGGAGGTTGCCTTGAACGGGCTTTTGAAAGAGGCGCCGGCTGGGTCCATGGGGCTTGTGGTTCAGCCCTACTGGAGTCCCGGGCTGAAGGAACCGGCAGCCAAAGGGGCTATGATCGGTTTTGGAGATGTGCATACAAGGGCGCACGTATACCGGGCCGTTATTGAGGGCCTGGCATATGGCCTTCTGGACAGCATGCGGAAGATGGAAAAGAGGGGGAAATCGGTTTTCAAGAAACTGGCGGTTTCCGGGGGAGCCTCCCAGAGCGATGAGATCTGCCAGATTTCAGCAGATGTGATGAACCTGCCGCTTATAAGGGGGCAAACCTTTGAGACTTCGGGCCTTGGGGCGGCCTTGGTTACGGCAAAAGGACTGGGTGTTTACCCGTCTTTTGAAACAGCCATCCAAGAGATGGTCCATTATGGACAGGAGTTTGAGCCGGACCAGGGAAACGCAGCCCTGTATCACGAGCTCTTTGAGCGAGTCTACCAAAAAATGTATCGTTCCCTGGAGCCTCTATACCAGGAAATCAGGGCTATCACGGGGTATCCTGAGAAGTGACTGTGTTGGGCTTGGTCCTAACGTCGGCCATTAGAGTTGTTTTCTTACCCATAATCTTAATTGTAATCATAATCGAAGAGCCCTGGAATAGGTTAAAAGGAGTATGATTATGATTAAGATTATGAACTGTCGAACATATTCTTGGATGATCGCATCGAGTGGGCGAAGTTAGAACCAAGCCCACTGTGTTTGTTTTGACTACCGCGAAAGAAGCTATTCAGGGTTTTTACAAGGCTCCGGAGTGGAACGTATCTAACTGCGACATTCCATATGCGCTTTTCATGAAGAGCATCAGCAGACGGAGAATTCCCAATTCGCTGTCATAAGCAGAAAGGCAGGGCCCATCAGGCCCTGCCTTTCATAGTTGTTGCTTACTGAAAACGAATGCTATCAGAACACGGAGCCGCTCCTTCTGCGAATAATCACGAAAGCTGATATGGCCAGAAGGATGGACAGAATGATCATGCCCCACTCGCTGAGGGTGGGGACAGACGTAACTACAGGTGTAGGTTCCGGTTCATTGAACGTAATGGTGCGATAATCGGAAAGCCGGTAATTATTCCCGCTGGGGTCAATTACGTTGACCCGCCATTTGTAGGAAGTCCCCACTGGCAGTCCACTCGTCCCCGAGGGGGTGAAAGTGGTATCCGAGGACCAGGGAGAATCTATCCACCTCATGTTTGTGCTGTAATCTGTAATACGGATACTGTAGCGGTAGGAACCGTCTCCAGGATCTCCCTGAACCCGAGACCAGCTGAAAGTAGGTGGTGTTCCAAAATAGGCGTTATCAGCCGGCAAACGCGTGTCGGCGATGAAATCCGGGATCGGGGCATAGGTGTAGCTACTGGTAGTTGAAGCCTTCCGCCCCAGATCATCCTCAATTTCGAAGGTATAGGTCCCATCCATAGGTTGAGTACCCGGAGGGAAAACCATGGCACCCGAATTGTAGAGAGGGTCATTAAATTGGTAACGTTGTCTCGCCAGATCCAATGTGGTTGGGAAGGGTGTAACGCATCGAAAATAGCTGATGTCCCATGGAGCAACATTCAGGCCCCTCCCACGAGGAAAAAGTAATAAATCTGTCGGACCATACGGAAAAGACAAAACATTATTACCGTTGATTTCAGGCGCAGCTTTTGTGCCCGTGTAGAAATAAAATGGATCGGTTGACTGAAGGTTCTTCTGTGCGGTCGTATCCCATACGCGGGCATACCACCTGTAGACCGTATTCGGCAGAAGAATTCCCGCCGGGACCGTATAGGAGGTGGCGGTATTTGGATCCGGTGAGTACCAGATTGCTGTATTACCCCCATCCCGAATTTGAATAGAATAAACATAGTTTCCCGCGACAGGAGAAAAACTCAGGGTTGGCGTTGTTGTGCCCACGTAGGCCAGATTTGACGGCACCATGGTGGTGGAATCCACTTGAGGGACCGCTCCATTATAGGAAAAATTCTTGGTTATACTTACGCTTCTTCCCTGAGTATCCGTTAGCGTGAAGACATAATCACCGTTCGGCACAACGCCGGGATCAGAGGCCCAGTAAAACAGTCCTCTGTTCTTAATTGACATTGACGAGTTCATAGTTTTGGTTATCCCGTTCCCCGAAACATCAAAAGACGCCACATCCTCCGGCGATGGCCCGCTGATTCTTGCAAAGAAGCCTGTCCCCGTCAGCACACCTGCGCTATGAGTGGAAAAAACCAAGGCTTTCTGGAACGTGGGTGCCGGATAAGCGTGCCCCTGTGTTGTTGAGAAACAGAAAAGAAAAGCGGCAAGAACCAGCATTCCTGAAAAAACCGAATAACGTCGACGTAACAATTTCATTTCCCCCCTCCTTAATTAGGTTTTGCGGTTTTGTTCCCGAACCATGCAATGCGGAGATCATAAACACCTTACCTATGCCGATTCTTGAATACATGGCAAGCATCTTAAAATTACAATTCTTCCACATAGTGCAAAAAGGTTTTCGAAATGTCAAGGGCTGTTTGAGGGGGGGGTACATGTTTTTTTCAAGGATACTATCTCTCGATAAGTGTATTCATGATGCTTTTTTTTGTCTCTTTGATCCCCAGTTTTTTTCGAATGTTCTTCCTGTGCCAGAGCACCGTGGCGGGGGAAAGGTCCAACTCTTCGCAGATCTGTTTGGTTCCCTGTCCCTGTTCCAGCATGGCGGCAATGCGCGCTTCCATGGGAGTGAATTCCCGGTATACGGGGGGGAATTCGTCGGAATCTTTTCCCGATACCCTTTTTCGAGAGATCTTATACGAGGCCATCTTGAGGGCCGCGGAGATCTGCTCGTCGGTAAACGGTTTATGGATATACCCTAGAGGCTCAATCATGGCCGCCCTGTTCAGCAGGGGCTCGTTCGCATACCCGGAAATAAAAACAATCTGGGCGTCCATTTCCGACCGAATGCTGCGGGCGGCATGGATGCCGTCTATTTTCCCCGGCATCCTAATGTCCATGAGAACCAGATCAGGCTGGAGGGTCCTGGCCATTTGAACGGCCTGTTCCCCTGAATCTGCGGCTCCAACTACTTCGTAGTCGCTTGAAGCAAGGAATTCGATCAGGTTCATGGTTACTGTGGCGTCATCGTCGACAATGAGGATTCTGATCATTTCAGATTGCCTTCATGGAAGAATGGTTGGATGGTTCTATATGCATTCCCACGCTGGAGCATGGGAACGAGAACTGTGTCTGTCATTCCAGCGAAAGCGGGAATCCAGAAAACATTGTCTGAATTGAGAAGTTGCGTACCTTCACGGCCCCGAAAGGAGTTCGATCAACTCCTCCTTGGTAAAGCTTTTGAGGAGTCCTGGATCGGTTTCCTTGACGACATGGTCCATGAGATTTCGTTTCTTTTCGATAATTGCAGATATCTTTTCTTCCAGGGTTCCTTCCGTCACGAGCTTGAAGACCTGAACTCCCCGTTTCTGTCCTATCCTGTGCACCCTGTCGGTGGCCTGGTTTTCTTTTGCGGCATTCCACCAGCGGTCATAATGAATCACAACCGAGGCGGCCACCAGGTCAATTCCCGTGCTGCCCGCCCTGAGGCTTCCCACATACACACGGCAGGCGGGATCGTTGTTGAATCGTTCAATGATTTTCCCCCGATTTCGACTCTTCCCAGTCAGGACGGCAAACTCCACCCCCCGGCTTTCAAGGAAATGTTCCATGATCCTGATCATTCCCAGGTACTGGCTGTACACGACCACTTTCTGACCGCTGTCTAAACTCTCTTCCAGGAGTTCCTTGAAGAGTTCCCATTTCCCAGATGTATACCTGTCGTAATCCTCTACAGCGTTTTCCACTATAGCCGGATGATTGCAGATTTGCTTGAGCAGGCTGAGAAGAGCAAAAATATGCATATAGGGGACTGGCTCCTCTCCGTCTTTCAGGATTTGAAGCAATCCTTTTCCCCTGGAGCTGACGGCATCCCGGTACAATTTAACCTGGTCCTCGCTGAGCTTGCAGGTTCGAATATCTTCTATTTTTTCGGGAAGGTCGTCAAGGACCGTATCTTTACGGCGGCGAAGGACAAAAGGCGATATGAGCCTGCTCAGGCGCTCCAGATTCCGGGGCTGTGGATCAGTAGTGGCTGTCTCTTTCATGAAAAGGGTTTCAAAATCCCTGTCTGTTCCCAGATAACCGGGAAGGGTCAGGTCCAGAAGCGCCTTCAATTCCATCAGGCTGTTCTCGATGGGGGTGCCCGTAAGGCCCAGTTTCATTTGCACCTGAAGCCCTTCCGCGGCACTGTATCCTTTGGTCTGCGGGTTCTTGATATTCTGGATTTCATCAAAAACCGCAAGGGGAAAGGGTATTTCTTTGAGCTTCTCAATGTCTCTTTTCAAAATGCCGTAAGAGGTCAACAAGACCGAACCGTTTTTCCCGGCTTCTTCAAGATTTCTGTTTGTGCTGTGATACAGGACCGGGTTCAGTCCCGGTGCATGATCCCTGATTTTCCGATCCCAGTGGCTCAATACAGTGGTAGGGCAGACTACCAGGAATGGTCCCTCTATTTTTTCGATCTCCCGAAGCGCCACCATAAAGGCCATGACCTCATGAGTTTTCCCGAGTCCCATGTCGTCGCACAGGAGCCCTCCAAAGCGGTTTTCAAAAAGAAAGCGGATCCATTCCACCCCGTTTGTCTGATAAGCCCGCAGGGAGGAGTGCATCCCTTTTAGATGGGGTAGGGGAACAAGAGGTTTCAGGTCCAGCATTTTTTTGATTTGTTTGACCGGTTCTGCATCTCCTTTCAGATTTAAAGGATCCACCTGGGCAGTTTGTAAACGAAGAAGATCTATTCGCGAAAGCCTGATTGTTCCTGAGTCAGCGGCTGAGCCTTCGTTTTCCACGCTTTTCAGGAGAGAATCGAACCCTTCAAGGCCTGCTGATTTGCAGTCAATCCATCCCTTTTCGGTGCCGATATAGCGTTGTCCCGCCTTTCTGGCACTGAGGATTTCGGAAAGGGAGAGTTCCATATTCCCGAATCCGTAAATGACCGACAGCCAGCACCAGTCTTCGTCTAATTTCTGGGGGGTGATTTCGATACGATCAAAGGCTTTTATGATTTTCAGGGTTTCCCTTTTCCCGGTAAGAAGATTCGAGGCATCAAAAATCTCTTCTCCATACTGTTCCAAGAATTTGGGCACCTGAGATTTTTTGAGCACCATTTTTTGTGGGGCCTTGAATTTTCTTTCCAGCTTCCCGGGGCGCTCCAATTCCGCTAAAATGGCCATTTCGGGGATATAGATTAGGTCGCCATAGGTATAACGGGCAATATCTGCTCTCTTAAGGAACGTATCTTCACCGTTTTCCTGCATTAGCTGGATCATCGGCCTGATTTCCAGGTCAAGTTGTGTCCCGGAAGTAACCTTGAAAATAGATTTGAGCGGTATGGGATGGATCGCCAGACCATGCTGGTTGGGAAGGCGCTTTTTGAAAAGATCGAGGAGCCTTCGCACTTTGCCGCGGGGGATGACCATCCGGCAGAATGACTTCCCTCCCTGTGCCATGCAGGTCACCGTAAAAGCCCCTGTGGCCTCCTCCACGGCGGGATGAAAAGTGCAGTCTGGCGCGGCCACTTCCCGATAGCAATGGTACAGGGCTCTGTGCCAGAAACTCTTTTCCAGCAATTGCCGCCTTGTTTCAAATCCTCTACTGTTCATGGCCCGTTCATTTTCCGTCAGGGTCATGAGTGAGAGGTTTGAAAGCACCGCGGCCCGGTTGGGGACAGCATTCCTTCTGGACTTTTTTTCGCAACGTTCCAAAAACCTTTCACGATCGACACCATCAGACAGGTAGGAAAACATTTCCTCCCCGCCGGATCCGAAAATTCTTAGACAGTGTTTATCCCCTGTTTTGACAAAAGCGATGCGCACGGAGTCGGGCGTTTCACTGCAGTTTTCTCCAAGGATTCTGGCGAAATCATCCCATATGCTTGACCGAAAATCATCATCAAAGGTCTTTTCTTTTAGCCCTTTCTTCAGTTCTTTATATAGTCGGGTCAGTGCAAGCGCATGGTCGCAGACCCGCTTTTTGGAAATGGAACAGGAGCAGAAACGTTGGGTGACCTCTCCTCTTTGTCCTTCCACTAAAAAAGCTATTCCCGGTCTGGGGTCCGAAGAGTCCGGCATCAGGGCCACTGCATGGCGGTGGAGTTCAATCTTTTTGAATTTTTCTTTTGGGTTATCTTTATTGGTCATTGAAAATTTCGGGCTTGGTCCTAACGTCGGCCATTAGAGTTGTTTTCTTACTCATAATCTTAATCGTAATCATAATCGAAGAACTCTGGAATAGGTTAAAAGGAGTATGATTATGATTAAGATTATGAACCGTCGAACGTATTCTTAGATGATCGCATCAAGTGGGCGAAGTTAGGACCCATACCCGTGAATGAATGAGATTCATGCCGATTTCCGGTGAAGAATTTCGAGATCCTGTCCTCGCCGAGGTGTCAGGTGTCGGGTGTCAGGGCTCCGGATCCAATATTCCAGAAATGTGATTTTAAACAGCATAACTCTATGATTCTATGTTGAATCAATCGAATGACAACAAGTTTTTTCCTGACACCTGAAACCTGACACCTGAAAAAGGTCTATAAGAGAGCAAAGTCGAGTAACGCGCAAATGCCTGACAAACAAAGGTGAATGGAATTCATTCACGGGTATTGAAGTTAGAACCAAGCCCAAAACTTCAATCTAAGACACAGCAGATCAGCCCAATTGCGAACGGACCTGGATTAATTGAGCTACGATACTCACTGCAATCTCTTCCGGTGTTTCGGCGCCGATGCTCAGTCCGACCGGCGAGTGAACCCTGGCCAGGTCTTTTTCCGTGAAGCCCTGTTCCAGCAGATGTTTATAGATGGTCTCCCTTTTCCGTCTGCTGCCGATCATACCGATATAGGCTGCCCTCGTTTTCAAGGCCTGGCCCAGTACGAGTTCATCCTGCTGGTGGCCCCTTGTCACAATCAAGAGGAAATCGTGGCCACTTACCGAAAGTCGGTCCATTACTCCCTCAAAAGGAAGCGTGGCTGTTCGCATTGCAGCTGGAAAATGAATCCCATCAGCGAACCCTTCACGATCATCCATCACGGTCACCCGAAATCCGACGGTGTTGGCAAGTGGTACAACCTTTCTTGACACGTGGCCGGCACCAAATACGTGAAGGTTCGTACCGGGCGCCAACGGTTCGGCGAAAAGGGTCACAGATTTTCCTTCATCGTCCTTGAGGGAAAAAAGGGCAGGTTTCTTGGACCGAATGATTTTTCCAGGATCCGGGATCAAGGCATCAGGGAAATGACTTATTTTAGGGAATGAACCGATTCTTTCCCCGTTTTTCCTGATGAACATTTCCGGCATGCTTTTACTGTTCCACCATCGTTCATCCATCAGGGTAAGCAGGAGTCCCGTTTCGCCGGCAGCCAATGTTCCCAAAATTTTCCGAATCAGCCGAGTCCGGCCAGATTGTTGAGGAGTGACCGGTTCCAGGAAAAGTTCCACGACCCCGCCGCAGATCATTCCGGGATCGGGTGCGTTTGGCAGATCGGTAGAAAAGCTCTGCACGATCGGTAGACCCGTAACCAGAACCTTTCCCGCTTCTCTCACCGCGTTGGCTTCAAGAAGACCTCCGCCTACAGTCCCTGCCAGCAAGGCCCCATCCTTGATGAGGCATTTGGTCCCGACTCCTCTTGGCGACGAACCACCCTGTTTGACAATGGTGGCGAGCACGGCCGATTGTCCCTGTTCAAGCAATTCATTGAGTATTGCGTAGATTTCTTTCATGATGTTCCTTCAAGGATTTTGAGTAAAAACCGTATATTCCATTTTCTGTAAAGAGCCGATGATGACCCTTTCGATGCCTACGTGGCGGTTTGACAGCAGAATCTCGGCCAGCTTTACGGCCTCCCGTTTATTTTCAAGCAAATCAATTTTGTTTAGAAACACGATCTTCCTGGCGGAGATGGGGACATCTCGAAAAAGGCCTTCAGGGTTAAAAAAAATAGCGGCAATCCGCTCCACGGAAAGATTTTCCCCTCTTTTTATGCCCGTGACGGCCTCGAAAATTTCATGCCTGAAGACAATTTCCGGACCGAATGGGCGGCCAATGGCTTCCAGTCCAGCCACGGCGATCATGGTTGTGGAGGCCGAGGGAATTACCGGTTCATGGCTGGCGTGCGCCTTCAGTGGAAGTCCTGCTGCACCGTCTGCCTCTGTAATGAGACAATCAACCGGCATGGTTTTAAACAACGTATCCGCCACCTCAGGGGAGATTCCGTCAACCTTCCCGATATCAAGAATCTCTCTCGCCACAAAGATATGCCCGTCTTTGATCAACGAACGTTCCACTTCCCGCAGGAATTCGGGAGAGGCCGTTTCGCTGATTAAACATGGGGCACGCAGGGCCTCTCGGTATCGCACCTTGGTGGTGGTGGTGGAAATAACCTTGAAGCCATCTTCCATAAGCTCTTCCGCAAGGGTAAACATGAGGTTGCTTTTACCACCGCCTCCGACGAGGGAGATGAGTTCCTTGTGGTTGAGATTCAACATCAGCCTCAATTTTTTTCCAGAAGTTTCTTTCATGAATTTGCCGAGTCTCTATTTTTTTCTGAGAACCCTGCTGTCTCCCACCCTGACAGTTACTTGCGAAGCATCAAAATATTCGATGAGTGGTATGGTGTATTTTCTGGATGTTCCGGTCATTTCTTTGAACTGTGGGGTCGTGATTTCCCCTTCTTTCCGTAGAAAATCCACCAGCTTTTGTTCAAGTTTCTCAACAGCGCTTTGGTGAAAATAGAGATCTTCCTTCACTTTTAATAATATCCCGTTTTTTACCATTACCCCTAAAACGTCGGAGGCGGTGTCTTTTGGGAATTTTGGTTTCAGGTCTTTGAAATAGGGTGGTTCAAGCTGGCCTTTCATGTATATGGCTTCAATTTCCTGCCTGGTTTTTTTCTGGTCCTGGGCAAGTGTCACCTTGTGGCTTTCCAGTCTGACTTCTTCTTTTTCCTGTACCAGGACTTCTTCTCGGAAAAGCTGGTTTACAATGAAATTGAAGAGTTTGGGGTCATTTGCTCCTTTTGCTCTGGATCTTAACTCTTCCTTGGGAAGCCCGGTTTTCAGTGGGAATTTTTTGTGGTATCCGGAGACGATATCCAGTAGTTCGGTCCGTGCTTTTTCATGAAAGTCTCTATGGATCAGCACCGATCTTTCTTTATCAAACTGGATAACCACTTTCTGGGCTTTGAGTGCCTTCAGCGGTTCAGACAGCTTTTTTTTACTCAAGTTGACCAGAAAAGAAAGCTCAGTTTCTTCCACCCCTCTGAAACGTCCCAAGGCCACAAAACGTTCGATGATGTCTTTCTGTTCGCCTTTATGAAGAATTTTGAGTTCTGCAAGGACCGTATCGGAGAACCTTTTTTTCTTGAGGGGAAGCGGATTGAGGATTACTCCTCCACCTATGGTCCGTACAGGCGAATAACTCCTGAGTACGTACCGATCGCCCTTAAGGACAGCTGTGGGCGCATCCATTCTGATTTGGGCAAAGCAGGATTCTCCCGGGTTGAGTTCATCCCTGTCTAAGAGGACTACCGTGGAGATGATTTCTGAGGTACCAGTGTGAAATCGTGCCTTGGCCCTGTTCTTTACCTTTCGAAGGGAGCTTGAAAGCAAATCCAGTTTTACATCAACCATATACGTTGTTCTCAAAGATTCCTTAGTGGCCAGGATATCGCCCCTTCGCAGCATCATCTTCTCTATGTCGTGGACATTAATGGCCGTTCGAAGACCCGAACTTACTTCTGCAACTTCTTTGTTGTGGACGTGCATTCCCCGAATTCTGGAGGAAAATCCCTGGGGGTAGATGGATACTTCGTCTCCTGTACTGATTTTCCCTGACACGCTGGTACCGGTTATAACGGTTCCAAAACCCTTCATGGTGAAAATACGATCAATGGGAAGCCGAAAAAGGTGCCCCATATCTTTTTCAGGGATTTGTTCCGCAAGCGAGTCTAATACCTGGATCATTTCATCAATACCTTCACCGGTAACCGATGAAATTTCAACGGTGGGCATATCCGCCAGAAATGTATCGGAAAGATATTCGGCCACATCTTCCCGTACCAGCTCTAACCATTCGGGGTCCACCATGTCGATTTTTGTAAGAACCACCAGCCCATGTTTCACATTAAGCAGCTGGCAGATTTCAAAATGCTCCCTTGTCTGGGGCATGACCCCCTCATCGGCGGCAATGACCATGGCAACAATATCTACACCGGTGGCGCCCGCGACCATATTCTTAACAAATTTTTCGTGTCCCGGAACATCCACGATCCCCAGGAGCTTGCCGTTGGGCAGTTCCAGGTGTGCGAATCCCAGTTCTATAGTGATGCCGCGCTCTTTTTCTTCTTTCAGCCGGTCTGTGTCAATCCCTGTGAGTGCTCTTATGAGAGATGTTTTGCCGTGATCGATATGCCCGGCAGTTCCCAGAATGATCTGTTTCATCGAAAAGCCTTTCTGTCTATTTGTCAAACATTGAAAGTCATTCAGAATAAGCTGGAAATGGTAGCAGTACTTTCCAAAGGCAGAATAGAAGGAATGGGGGGCGGTGTCAAGACTGGAAGAGTAGAATGATTGGATGGAATTTTTTTATTGTGTTGGCTCCCCGAGACGGACTCGAACCGCCGACAGGGTGGTTAACAGCCACCTGCTCTACCAACTGAGCTACCGGGGAACATTCATTTCCTTTTAGAAACATCTATCCAGAAAGTTGAATCTCTACTCTATTTTCATTGCTTCTGTCAATCCTTTTTTTGATCATTTTATTTGAATTCTGAAAATCCGATCCTCAGGGCAGGGCAAAATATTAGATGTTTTGCCGGAAACAGTTTGGCAAGGAATCCAGATGTCAGTCCCGTCTGGAAACATGAAAGGCGGGACAGAAGTCAGAATAAAGAATTCGCATTCTGCTCTGTCAAAAAATAGCTGGTTTTTCGACCAGGCGGGTAAACCAATGTGCCTGAAGATCATATAGTTCCGGCATCAAGCACCTATTCAGATTTTTCAGGTGGGATCTGATTATTCTGTTTGAATTGCTGGTTTCCCTCCTCAAGAGAGCCTTACGCCTGGCAAAGAATCTATAGGAGTGCATTATGGTAAAAACCATCACGACCCGATACGATGTCGCTGAACACCTTCGTGCCCCAGAGGAAATGGTTGCCTATCTGGAGGCTTGTCTTGAGGAGGCAAACGGCGATGCCGCCTTTATTGCGAAAGCTTTGGGAGATATTGCCCGAGCCAGGGGAATGTCACAAGTGGCGCGTGATGCCGGCCTGTCCAGAGAAAGTCTCTACAAAGCACTTTCGGGAGAGCGAAGCCCGAATTTTGATACCATTCTGAAAGTTATCAGTGCACTCGTCCTGAAACTGCGTGCAGAAGCAGTTCATGTAAACGGTTCAACTGGCCAACATGTTACTTGAGCAAATCGTAATCACTTTCGGTTTTTCATTGCCGAACAGAAGCTGTTCCAAGAACAGGACCCGCAGCTGAAGGACGGCTTCATCTTTCACTGTCACTGTCCCCCTGCAGCAAGAAATCCATCCCTCAATTGCATCTTCATAACAAGAATGGTCTCCATCATTTCTTTCGGTAGGTCGGCAAATTGGTGTCGAAGTGCGTCCACCAGGGGGAGCCAAAGTGTACTAAGGTCGTTTTTCGCAAGAGAAACGGCCTTGTTTTTTTGATGGGATACGCTTTTTTTAGCAAGCATATCAAAAGGTGAGGTGGTGTTCAAAAAACTTCTGCCCCCGTGTTGAAATGGTCTACTGGTAAGTAAACAAATGGTGAATAAGCTGATTAAATACATTTAAATTGAAGTTTTTCCCTATCGATCTTAGATAGTCGAATGATCGCTGAAAGCTGAGTCTTTTTGAAATATGGTTGTAATGCTGCTCAAATAGAGAAAAGCCCCCATCAGGAAAAATCCCAATGGGGGCTTTTGGGTGTTTCAAAAAAGAATATAATCTACAGGGCTTCTATTTCCAGACGTGAGCCAAAATGATTCCCAGGATCAGCCAGAGAGGGATGGAGATGGTCAAGGCCAACGTCAGGCCACGAAAGATGCCTAACTGCGTGAACAGGTTATGT
>Ga0208901_1000375_pt1 | contig 23587 bp, 14 predicted proteins | sample AntAceMetag02UKF_FD_184764 | JGI IMG/M metagenome (GOLD analysis project Ga0208901, IMG submission 184764) | Saline lake microbial communities from Ace Lake, Antarctica - Antarctic Ace Lake Metagenome 02UKF (SPAdes) (version 2) | ecosystem: Environmental > Aquatic > Non-marine Saline and...
CGCGTCCTGATATATGAATTTCACCCACTTAACCCTGGGTTTATTGCGACTTTGACAAAGGACGCAGAGCGTCCCGGAAACCGCTCCCACGCAGAGCGTGGGAGCGAGTGCGACGCTGATGAAAAGCGACTTCTACTTCCTCTTCCCCGTGCGCCCATGATGAAGGAGATTTTTGTGTAGCTTGACGGATCTCTAATAATATACTACCATGGTATTCCACATGGAGTATTGAATGTATTCTCCCGTATCACGATTTATCGTTTTGAGAGGAGAAGAACCGGCATGAAAATAAAGGCATCTGTTACTCTTTCAGAAGAAATTCTCAAGGAAGTCGATAAGGTATCCAGCCAGTATGGAAGCCGGTCGAACTTCATAGAAAAAGCGATCCGTGACTTTTTGGCTGCAGAGGCAAAACGGACCCGCGATCGTCAAGATTCTAAAATCCTGAATCGGCGCGCGGATGTCCTGAACAAAGAGGCATCTGATGTCCTCTTTTATCAGGTTGGGTTATGAGACGAGGGGAACTATACCGCGTATACAAAGCGTCCTCTCAAGATCCAAAGAAATATCGGGTTTTTGTGGTCGTGAATCGCCAGATCCTATTGGACTCTCCTACGTGATCGAAAAAACGTTCCCTTTGTCTTTTCATCTTTCGTTAAAATCCCCAGCTGAAATTGATGGTTCGTGCCGTCATTGTTTTCATTTTTCGTTTTGCCGCCCGTTCCAGGCTTCCTGGGTTTCATTATCCAAGTGACACACCTTTACCGCTGTGACCCCATACTCTTTCCATCTGCCCATGACCCCAGAAGTGATTTTCACAAAATTTTCAATAAAAAGAAAAAAATGTTGACAGTTCGAACCGTCAACATTGCGTCAATATTGGTATCAATAGCGGAATTTCTTTAAGAAACCGATTCAAGAACCTATAAATATGGGAGGTGACATATGAAAACGGTGAGACAGCAAAGCAAACCCTCAGGTGCACCTTTGACATGGTTCGGGGGGCAGGACCTTTCCAGGGACATTCGCAGTTTACGCTTAAGGATGGTTCTACGATCCTGATTAAAATTGAATGGGCAATGATACCTCGAAAAGATGGAAAGCTCCCCATTTCCAAAGGAAAGGGGCAATATATTGATGGAACTGGTCGGTTCAAAGGCATTCAGGGGGACGTCAATTTCAAGGCAACGATGCTTAAGCCTTTTGCCGGGGAGAGCAAAGGGGACGCCCTTGTGGAGGCTACAGGGATTCATCCATTATCTGGGAAATGACGCTTTTAAGCAAAAATTAGATGTAAATGAAAAATTAATTTTAAATTTGTCCTATGCAATTTTAGTGGCTGTAATGGTTAATAAATGGTACTGAACAAGGCTATGTGTGGTCTTGGGTGTCTACAATTACTTTTTTTCGCATGAAGGAGGAATTATGAAGATCATCAAGAGAATCACAGTACTTAGTGCACTTTTTGTTTTTTTGGCTGCAACAGCTTTGGCCCAGGGACTTCCTCAGGCAACAAACCCTGAAGAAGTCGGAATGTCCTCCGAAAGGCTGGCAAGGCTCACAACCGGGATTCAGGAGGCCGTTGATAAAGGACAAATTCCTGGAGCCGTTGCCATCGTTTTACGCAAGGGGAAAGTGGCTTATTCTCAAGCTATTGGTTTTCAGGATAGGGAAAAAGGGACTCCCATGTCCGACAATTCTATTTTCCGTATTTATTCCATGAGCAAAACCTTTACATCCCTTGCGGTTATGATGCTGATGGAGGAAGGAAAGATAATCCTGGCCGATCCCATTTCAAAATTTCTCCCTGAATTTAAAAACATGAAAGTGGGTGAAACACGTCTAAACGAATACACGGGCAAAGAGGAATTGGTATTGGTGCCGGCCAATCGTCAAATTACCATTCAAGACCTTCTTCGTCATACATCCGGACTCACTTACTGGTTTTTTGGAAAACCATCATTGAGCAAAGCCCAATGGAAGGCAAATAATCCCTTTGATTTCAAACTTACCCTGGCCGAGATGGTAACCAAAATGACCAAAGCACCGCTTTGTTACCAGCCGGGAACCACTTGGGATTATTCCCAGTCTACCGATGTGCTGGGCCGGCTCGTGGAAGTGGTTTCAGGCGTTGATTTTGAAACGTTCATTTCTGAAAGGATTGCAAAGCCGCTTAAACTGGCAGACACGGGTTTTTGGGTAGAAGGGGCAGATAACTTGGCCAGGCTTGCTGAACCGCAGGCGGAACCGCCGGCCGGGAAAAAACCAGCCGCTATCGACGTGACAAAACGCCCGAATTGGCTCTCCGGAGGGGGTGGCATGGTGTCCACGGCGTCCGATTATGCACGTCTCTGTCAACTTTTCTTAAATGGAGGAATTTTAGACGGGGTCCGGTTGCTTTCTCCAAAGACCGTTCAATTGATGACCTCTAATCATCTCCCTGCGAATATTCAGTATGCCCCTGTGCTTCAAAGCCAACTCGGCCCGAGTTTTCCAAGTGCGGAAGTGGGCAATGGTTTTGGATTAGGTTTTTGTGTGCGCATTGACCCCGGTCTGAATCCTCAGCCTGGTTCAGTAGGCGACTATTCCTGGGCAGGGTATCTCGGTACCTATTTCTGGGTAGACCCTCAAGAGGAGTTGGTTGCGGTTTTGATGATGCAGATACGGGCGAACCGAAACTACTACCGTTCCTATATGCGGGATATGGTTTACCAGGCCATTGTAGATTAAAGAGTGTTCTTTTTTTAATTTGGAGGAAATGTCCAGAAGGAATTCTGGACTGCTTTAGCCCAGTATGACCACCGGAATGGGTAGGGTCAAGTTGACCCCGCCCGTTTTTTTTTAGACATCCGTTTCATTACGTAAGAAAGTCCTTTATGGAAAATATTACTTATGTTACAGGTCTTCACACAAAGTCGACGGTTTGAACCATCCACTTTTCTTTCTCTTTCATGAAACCCACAAAAAAACTCCTTTAAAATGCTGCATGTCAGGAAGGAGCCATGGTAGACAAAAAAAAATCACCCATCCAGATCGATTTAGACCAATTCAAGCTCTATTTGAACCTTCCAGATCAACAGGCTTTTAGCCTCCATTTCGATACCCCTTCGCGCAAATTTTATATTTCTGTGATCGCCCTTGTGGTGGAACAGATGAAAAAAAATAACACCGTATCCGTTCCGATGGAAGAGCATGCGGAGGTCCTGGCCTTGCTTAATGAAACAGTCGGGCGAGGCGCAGGCTCTTCAAAAAAGGAAAAATTGCTTCCTCGAATTTACAGGAAATGGAAAGATGCCCTTCCTGATCTGGAAAACGCTCCCCTTTTCAAGGTGGTTGGCCGGAAAAAGGGGTACGACGACTCGTCGCGCAGGACATACCGATTTGACAGCAAGACTAAGGATTCCTGGGCCAATCTCTTTGAGTACAGGGGGAGTGGTGAAAAGGTAAGGCTTCGGTTCTCGGCGGAAAAACTGGGGGTAGAACTGAAAGATGTAAGCCTTGTTTTCAGGAAGCCATCGGGTACGGACGGGGGAGGTGAATGGAACAGATTTATCGAGCACCTTCGGGCCGATGTCAAAGGCGAGGTTCAGAGGAATCGTGAAAGAACAGGTAAAAAGCAAGATGTTCCTGGGGATACCATTGAAAGAATACCTGGGGAAGATAAAGACCATGCTCAGCATAAGGAGCCGGAGCTATCCCCTCGATCTGTTGAGTTGAGATACACCGGGGGTGACGGTCTCAATGACTGGCTGGAAAAACAAGGCGGCATAGAAAAAATTCCGATGAAGACACGTCTCGAAATGATTGCCCAACTTGCCATTGCTCTGAGTGCGGTGCATGATTCGGAGGGGCAGTATGGGAGGGTGAAAGCGGAAAGTATCCCGCCAGGCCAATCTGGGGAGTCTTCGTTTACCGATGAGGGGGTTCCGGAGGTCTTGATTGAAAATATCTCCAAGGGCGGAAACGCAAACATGCTGTACACGGCGCCGGAACTTCTCGACGGCTGTCCGCCATCTCCCCAGTCGGATGTTTATTCCCTCGGTGTACTCCTTTACCAGCTAGTTGTGGGTGACATCTCTCGTCCCCTTGATCCGGGGTGGGAACAGGCGGTAAGTGACGATATCCTGCGGGAAGATATAGCCCTGTGTGTGGAGCGGTTACCTGAAAACCGACTGGCTCATCCCGTGGAGTTGTGGGAGCGGCTTCTAACCTTCGATGAACGCAGGAAGCTTCTGGAGTTGGAAAACCCGGCTGAGAAGAATGAAAATGGCACGTTTTCCAAGCGTCAGCGGAAGAAGCGGTGGTTGGTTTACGGTTGCGTCTTGGTGGTCATTCTGGTTCTGATCACTGTGGTTTGCGTCCATCAATATAAGGCTTCTCAGCAGGAAGCCGCTAAGGCATTGGCTTATGAAACCGCTCTGCCGGAGATCAGACAGTTACTAGATAACGAAAAATACGTGGCAGCCCATGCCTTGGCCAGGGAGACTGAAGAGATTATCCCTGATGATCCGACCCTCCGAGGGTACATCCAAGAGGCTACCAGTACGTTCGATATGGTAACCATGCCGGCCGGGGCAAGAGTGTCCTACCGACCTTACAACGATTTCAAGGGACCGTGGATTGAATTGGGGGTATCGCCGATTACAGGAGCTGTTGTACCCGTTGGCATGACCCGCTTCAAGATTCAAAAGGAAGGGTATGCGCAAAGGGAACTGGTGCGACCGGTGCTGCCAAGGGATTCTCTGAGCGCTGGATATAAGAAATTGAGAGGTATCAGCGATACCTTTCAGTTCAACCTGTACAAAAAAGAGCGGGTTCCGGAAGGAATGGTTCCGGTGGATGGTGGCCGGTTTTTTGTTGCCATAAAAGGCGTACCGGCTAAGGAAACCATTGTGAACGGCCCCTTCTTTATCGATAGGATGGAAACGACCAACCGGGCCTACAAGGAGTTTGTGGATGCGGGGGGATATGGTACCCCCAGGTATTGGAAAGAGGAATTTAAAAAAGATGGGCAAGTGATTCCCTGGGTCGAGGCCATCAAGGCGTTCGTGGACCGAACGGGTCGGCCGGGTCCTGCCACCTGGGAGTTGGGTGATTATCCGGAAGGGTGGGGTGATTACCCGGTCTCCGGCATCAGCTGGTATGAAGCGGCGGCCTATGCCCGTTTTTGCGGCAAAACTCTTCCCACCATTTATCATTGGGCCCGGGCCGTTTTTACCGTCAATGAGACGGTTCTTCCACTGACGCCGGATCTCATTTCCCAAAGCAATATTGAAGGAAGTGCTGTCGCCCGAGTCGGTGGTTTTCCCGGCATCGGGTCGAGTGGTGCAAAGGACATGGCCGGCAATGTGCGTGAGTGGTGCTGGAACGCGGCAGGGGAGGAGAACCGGTATTGTCTTGGAGGCTGGTGGCAAGACCCGGCTTATGTGGTTAATGACAGCTGTGTGCCGTCAGCCTGGGACCGCTCTGAAGGAAATGGCGTTCGTTGCGCTCTATACCCTGAGGATGCACTCCCTTCAGACACTCATTTAAAGCCAGCGGACCTGCGGTTTTATGATCCCTATGCCATTTCTCCCCGTTCCGACGAATCCTTCGAAACCCTGGAAACCATGTTCGCTTATGAAAAGGGCCCGCTGCATCCCGTTGTGGAATCGCGGAAGGCAGGGGGAAAGGGGTGGATCCGGGAGACGGTGACTATCGATGCGGCCTACGGAGGGGAACGGTTGATTGTTCACCTGGATCTGCCGGCCGACTGCAGCCCCCCCTACAAGGCGGTGATCTACTGGCCCGGTGTCAGTGCTCTGTACCAGCCTGAGTTTTCACGAAATTTTCTCTGGGAACCCTGGGACCTGATCCCAAAAAACGGCAGGGCATTGATAAACCCCATCTATTCCAATTGTTTCGAACGGGGTGGAGGTAAACCTATCGGGGGAGGGAAGAGCGTGGCTCAACGCTGGTTCGATCGGTTGAACGACCTGCGAAAAACCATCGATTATCTGGAAACCCGAAAAGACATCGATACCCGGAACCTCGCATTCTTAGGCGTATGCTGGGGTGGAATGGAGGGACCTAAAATTTCGCCTTACGAGGAGCGGATCAAGACGCTTATCCTCGTTTCAGGGGCCATCTATTTGCCGATGGCGTGGCCTAAACCCGATGCTCTAACGCAAGCCCTTACCAAGATTCCGGTACTTATGCTCAATGGGAAGTATGACTATATCTTTCCTGTGAAGACTCACCAGAAACCTCTCTTTGATCTTATCAGCACTCTGCCGGAAGACAAAAAACATGTCCTCTACGACTGCGGGCATCTTCCCTTGCCGCGGGTGCCCATGATGAAGGAGATTTTCGCCTGGCTTGACAAATACCAGGGACCTGTCAACTGTGACGGGAACCCCTGATTGACCTTTTACCAGCTTGTCCCTGTTTGCAGCACAGAGTGACGGAGAACATTATGAAACAAAACCGATTTCGAGTTTTTAAACAGGGTGACGGAGGTCTAGCGAGTGGATTGGTGGAGTCAACCGATGGCGCCCATATTTTTGTGGAGACCAGGGGAGAAGGCCAACCCATTCTGCTCGTACACGGCTGGACCATGAGCAGCAAATTCTGGTTCAGACAGATGGAGGCCTTATCCCGGAAATTTCGAGTGGTGACCATGGACCTGCGGGCCCATGGCAACTCCAGCAAAATTCTTCACGGGCATACCCTGCCTCAGTATGCGGAGGACGTTCATGTAGTCATAGAAGCCCTGGGACTTAAAAAAGTAACCCTGGTTGGTTGGTCTCTGGCAGGTCCTGTGGTGCTCGAATACTGGCGCCGGTTCGGCAATCAACACATTGGCGCCCTGGGACTTGTAGAGATGACTCCCTTTCCTTTTTCTCCCGGTGCCTGGAATACCCACGCACTGAAAGGGTACCGGTTCGATGGCATGAATCTCTCGTTTAAAAACCTGCAGTCAGATAGACGCGCCTTTGCGGAAAAATTCATCCACAGCATGTTCAAGAAAGGCCGGGCACTCCCCGAGGAACTGGACTGGATGCTCGAGGAGCATATGAATACGCCCACCCCGGTGGCCATGGCTATTTATTCCGATTATATCATGAGGGACTATACCGAAATTCTGCCAACTGTATCGGTGCCATCCCTGGCCGTCTACGGTATCTCTAATCATCTCTCCTATGGACGCGAAATGGGTCGGTACGTGTTAGAACAAATGCCCAATGCCAGCCTTCTGCTTCTTGAGAAGAGCGGACATCTCCCTTTCTACGAACAACCCGAGGAATTCAACACAGCCTTGGCGGCACTTGCGGAAAATATCTGATGAACGTCTATATCTTCAAGCTTCTCATTTGTCTTTATAAAGGGACTCTATTTCCGGCATATACCGTTCCAGCACATTACGCCGTTTCAGTTTCATGGTCTGGGTCAGCATGCCGTTTTCAGATGAAAAGGTTTCATGTTTGAAGAGAAATTTTCTGGGGATTTCATACCCCCCGAATTTCCCTTTGAGCCCATCTGCTATGGCATTGGAAATCATTTGCTGAACGTCTGGATTTTCTGAAAGCGTTTTCGGATCACTGGGCAGATTGTTTTCTCTGGCGTATTTTTCAAGCACCTCAAAATCAGGAACCACGAGTGCGATATTGTAGTCCCGCCCATCGCCATAAACCATGGCCGTTTCCACCTGGGGAAGCAGTTTCATCTCCTCTTCCAGGGCAGCCGGGAAAACATATTTTCCATTCATCAGCTTGTATTGCTCCTTGATACGTCCCGTGATGTATAGATAGCCATCCTCGTCCAGGCGGCCCCGGTCGCCGGTCCTGAATCCCCCGTCTTCGGTCATCACCTCTTTGGTGGCCTCCGGGTTGTTGTGGTAACCCTGCATGATGTTGGGACCATAGGCGATGATTTCCCCTTCATCTATCCCATCTTCAGTCGTAAGTGTGTCGATGACCACTCGCACCTGGTCGATGGGGCGCCCCACACTGCCGGGTCTGTGAGCCGTGGGGCAGTTCATGGTGATGGCCGGCGAGGTTTCCGTGAGTCCGTAGCAATCATAAACGGGGACCCCGATATCTGAAAAAAAGTGACTGATTTCAACGTTCATGGTGGCGCTGCCACTGAGCGTTCCCGTGAGCCTGCCCCCCAACCGTTCCCGAACCTTGCTGAATACGACTGCATCGGCCAGCTTGAATTTTAAATTCGTCAGAAAGCAGGATTTTCCTTCCTGGAGTAGTTCGCGGCGTTTTTTGGCGCTTTCAACACCCATGGTAAAAAGCATTTTCGCGATCCCTCCGGTCTCGTCCATCTTGACCCACAGCCCGGCATATATTTTGTTGAAAACTTTGGGCACGGCAATGAGAAAAGTGGGTTTTACTTTCGCCATATCCTCTGCAATGGTGGTGGCGTTTTCAATGAAACCGAGGGACCCGCCCACATGGAGAAAAAAATACAGTTCGCCGGTCTGGCCGAAAGAGTGGGCCCAGGGCAGGATGGACAGGCCACGGTCTTCCTTCTTCAATTGCGGGTACAGTTGTCCGCCTGCCAGGACATTGCTTGTGAAATTACCGTGGGAAAGGAGCACTCCTTTTGGGCTGCCGGTGGTGCCCGAAGTGTATATCAAGACGGCGATATGGGAAGGATCCGGTTTTATGGATTTCACTGGATTCGCTTTTCCCACACGCTCCAGTTCAACCATGGTGTTTTCACCCTCTGCGTCAATGATGTACACTTTTTCGAGGGCTGGTGTTTCATCCTTGAAAGCCGTGACTTTTTCGTAAATCTCTTTTGTAGCAACCAGCAAAACTTTGATGCCGCTATCATTGATGATATATTTCCATATCTTTTCCAGTTCGTTTTCGTACATGGGAATATATCGTGCGCACAGGCCATAGGTGGCAAACGCGGAAACAGCCCACTCCGTGCGGTTGTTGGCAATAATACCGACTGCGTCATCTTTTTGAACGCCTGCAGCGGCCAATCCTCCACGGAGATTATCAATGCGCTCACCAACCTCACGGTAAGTGACCCACTCATACTCGCCTTCGGGATTCTTGCGGCCGAAAACGGGCCGATCTCCATGGGCTTCCACGCTGTCTTCAATGAGGTCTACCAGGTTGTTCGGTTTGTCGTATCGAAAAGCCATTTTTCCCCTTTCGTCATGCCTGCATTACGGATTCATTTCATAGTTATCTTTCAAACGGTATACCTGATTTTCCCATATATTCAGAAAACGTTCCCGGTTAGCCACGGGTTTCCGGATCATCTTCATGCAAAGGCCCATCTGTTTTTCGGTGGTACCGGGTTTGGCATAAATCTGCAGTGCAAATTTGGCAAAATCCCGAATCATAAAGTCGAAAATCTGGTCCACCAAGTCATTTTCCAGCTGTTCAATTTTCGATTTTTCGATGATGAGCTGACCGTAGGCTACCAGGGTGAAAAGTTCCCCCAGATTCAACAGAAAATCAATATCCTTGATCTGTTCTTTCTCCGGGGGGGCTGTCATGAGGAATTCCTTGAGTACTGCCATCTGCTCTTTGAATCGGTTCACATTGGGCAGGTCAATGCTTTCGTAGGCCAGGTTGTAATCATGAAATCGGATTTTTCCCAATCCTCGGGTCGGACCCTGTTTGAACATGAAATCGTCGTTTATGGACTCATCCCGTTTGGGGATTTCGGGAAATGTATTCGGATTGAAGAAATAGTTGGCCATGAATTTGATGATCAGCGCCATGTTTACATGGACGGTTCCTTCCAGTTTCGGGAGTGCTCTGATCTCCTGAGCGGCCATTTCAAAATAGGTATCTTTTTCGAAACCCCTGGCGGCAATAATATCCCAAAGCAGGTTGATCACCTCTTCTCCCTGGGTAGTGACCTTCATCTTGACCATGGGGTTATAGAGCAGATAGCGCCGGTCTTCGGACGAGGCGGAGCGCATGTAGTCGCCGGCGCGTGAAGCAAACATTTTCATGGCCGTGAGACGGGCGTAGGCATCCACAAAATACTGCTGGATGTGTGGAAAGTCCGTTACCCACTTCCCATACAGGTTCCGATGGGCCGCATGGGTAATGGCCTCGAAAAAAGCGTGGGTGCAGATGCCGATGCTGCCCCAGCCCAGGTTGTATTTTCCTACGTTGATGGTGTTAAGACAGGAATCCCACGCATCTCTTCCCTTGGTAAGGATGTCTTCCTCTGTGATCGGGTAGCTGTTTAAGGCATACTCCGCCACATATCCTTGCCAGGCCACCACATTCTGAATGCATTCGTAATTTTCATGCTGTGAATCCACCACGAAAAAAACATATTCATCTGTTTCTGAATCTTTGGCAAAGGTGGAAACCAACGAAGCATCGTTTCCGTTGCCGATGTAGTATTTTCCACCGTCGGCCACATACCGACCTTCGCCAAGATCCGTCAGGGACATTTCAGAGGAATAGAGATCCGCCCCGTGGGTTTTTTCAGACAGGCCGAAAGCGAAAATAGCCCCGTCTTTGAGCAGCTTTGCGGTTTTGTGCTTTACCGCTTCATTTTCCCCCATCCAGATGGGTCCCAGTCCCAGGATAGTCACCTGCCAGGCGTACCAGTACGGCAGGCCGTAAAATCCCAGCACCTCGTTAAAGTCGCAATTGCGGAACGTATCCCAGCGGGCATCCGGATCGTCTTGGGCATATTCAGGAGGGGTGAGAAGTGTGGAGAAAACTTTATTCTCTTTTAAAAATTCAATAAAATCAGCATACCACACATGATCATGATAGTCTTCTTTCAGCTTCTGTTTGCCTTTTTTTTCAAAAAAGGCAATGGTTTTCAGCATGATCTCCCGGCTTCGTTCATCAAGATGTTCGTATTTCTCCGTTTTAGGGTTCAGTAACATGGTGAATCTCCTTCATCTTAATTGAGTAGGACGTCATTTTTAGAAAATGCAATTTCCATTTGCCAATGAAGACGGACGGGCATGAAAAGTAGTCACTGAATATAGCATGTTCCATACGAAAATGAAACCGATAAGCACGATGAATCTTTGGCTAACGGCTCACCGTATCAATGGAAAAATTGGAAAACGTCCAAGGCCTGTTTTCAAGTGTTCCCGTTGCAAGTCTCCTATGGTTATCGTAGGATTTCGTCGACCTGCAGGGAATTCGGGATAGCATCCTTTTCCTTATTTGTTATCGTTGTTTTTCGACAGATCATGGGGTCAAGTCTACCGTTGACTCTTACTGTTTTCCGTGATTAGAACTAAAAGTCAACGGCAGACCCCTTTTTTTACTGGCATGGCGGGTTTTAAACCGATAGATAAAGTGAGAGAAAAGGAGAAGGACGAATAACTGACTTTTCTATTGCTATCCAATGAAATTGGGAATTAGTCAGGTGTGGTTGAACAGGAAACCGGGGATTTCCCAGGCAGCTCTATGCGTTTCAGTGAGCAAAGGGCGCCGGATTGCATTAGAAAACTATCATGAGGTTGGGAATTTATAAAGTGACATAACGTCCCCTCTCTCTCTGCTCATATTTTCATCACAGGTGACCCCAGTTCGATCCAAATCAAAATATGGAAGGTAAAAGAAAACTAATTACGCAAAGAGGCCATCTGATTCTTCCATAAATTCCGACATCGTGTTTTTAAATTCATCTATCATCGAAGCATTCAATCCCAAACGACGGGCAGACTCGGTATCTTGCAAAGCTATCTCTTGCTGCTGGGCGTCTTCTATACCGTCCAGTGAGAAACCCATGGATTTTGCCATCAAGTTGCCGAAGTGGACGACCAATAATTCGTTCGAGATCGAATCCGCGGCCTCCAAGTTGTTATGATAGGATACGATTCTGGCGAAACCTTCTGGAAATTTCCACTTTTTGAGAAGAGCCGAACCGAACTTGGTATGATGCGTATTAGCCGTATGTAATAATTCTGAAGTTTCAACCTGATCTCCGATCTTCTCTTTCAACTGCAGTTCACCCATAATCTGAAAGAGAAATAATTTGCCAATATCATGCAGTAAGCCCATCGTAAAAGCATCATTGTCAAGGTCAAGGCCCAGAGAGTCATCAAGAATTTGACAGGCATAGGCACAGGCTAGGGAATGTTTCCACAGCTCTTCTATGAAGACCTTGAATTTCTTGTTTTTGGTGGCATAAAGGGATCGATTACAAATTGCATCCACATACCGTTTGGTGGTCCTGAGCCCCAAACGACTGATGGCCTGGCTAAGCTTTTTGCTTGCCGTTATGCCCCGATAATATGCAGAGTTGGATACGCTGATCAGCGTGGAAGATATGGCCACATCCTGCTTAAGAAATTCGCCGATAGTTTTTAAGTTTACATCTTCATCCATCATCTCCTGAAACTTGATGCTTATCTGGGGAAGCGTAGGGAGCTCGATCTCTCCGCGTTGAAAAACAAAAACAATCTCATCAAGGATACTGGTCTTAACTTTATGCGGTTTGGCTTCCGGAGAGGCTTTCGAGTTCGGGCTTTTCTTCTCCTCGCTGGCTGCTTTTTCCAATTCCTCCACACGCTGTTTTAAGTTAAGAATGCTTTTTTGTTGCTGTTCTTGTTCATCAATTTGATCTAAAATATTCTTTGCAGTTAAACGGAGCAGTTTCTGATAATCCGGCACTTTAGGGATGAAGTGCATGCCGATTTCCATAATATCAACTATTGTCTGGATATCATCGACAGATGTGAGCATTAGAAACGGAGGGTGATGATTTTTCAAAAGACTCCTAAAAAAATCCTTGCCATATTGCTCATAGAAGCTACGACCTAAAATGACCATTGTAGAGATATTCAACAGGATTTTGAGCCGATTAGAAGATTCGATAATAGCGACTTTATGATCGTTGGGAATACTTTCAATTATCTTTTGGGCTTCCTTACCGTCCGTACTTGCAACAATAACTGGTTTCATGCACACTCCATTCCCTATCAATAACAAATTGATTTTTGTGGATTTACAAGTTCGATAAGTGTTGGTTCAGTTGAATCTCTTGTTTAACTATATCAATCATCAATATTTAATTTCGACACGGCTAATTGATTATCTGGCGTAAACCACTACTTCCGGTAGTGGTACCGTAAAAAGGTTTTACCATTGCAGTAATTAATGTGATGTACCTATTGAAGTTCTGGAAGGTACCAGGAAAACAAGGAGGTACATAATGAGCAAACAGTTTAAAACGTTATCACATACTATTTATGAATTTAAATAGCATATCGTTTTTTGTCCCAAGTATCATGAGAGTCAACGGCAGACTTGACCCTTTTTCTTATGTTGCCGACCACGCTGTAATAGTTGTTCGGATTACGTAAAAAACGGCGCGTCATCAATTCTTTCCTTGCGCGTCTATGCGTGATAGTCTCGGCATACCGCTTTTTACACGATTCGAAATAGGGTTCAAGTTTAAATGTTAAGGATGTCCCCGATTAGCTATGGTACCAACTATTCGGATTGCGTCACCAGCTGGCGTACTTCGTCAGCGCGTAAAGGCCGCACCAGGCGCGCCACTTCCTTACCGTCATGCAACAGGATAAAAGTCGGCCAAAGCGTAACCTGGAAACATTAAGTTAACAAGTTAGGATGTCCCCTTTTTTCCACGGCAGATTTAAAATCAGGACCTGGATCGGGTGCCAGGGTTTAAATACCAATATCACCATTGTTAAGAGCGCAGTTCGTCCTGAACGGTTTTGGCCAGTACTTTGATCGTGTATGGTTTTTTAATATAAGATCCTGCACCGAGCTGCTGGGTTTTTTCAACTTCATCAGTCATGGCATAGCCGCTGGCAATGATGGCTTTCTGGCCCGGATGGATTTCAGTAATTTTTTCATAGGCCTGCCTGCCGTTTATCCCACCGGGCATGACCATATCCAGAACAATGAGATCTACTTTTCGGGTCTTTACATATTCAACGGCCTGTTCCCCGGAAGAAACAGAAGCGGCCCGGTATCCCATTCTTTCAAGGAATCGGCAGGCAATATCCTGCTGTAAGGCTTCGTCATCCACGACTAAAATGCGCTCATTGCCACCCATATAAGTACTAAGGTCAATGTGGTCTGCCTCATTTTCGGCGGGTTTTCTTGTAACCGGGAAATACAGAGTGAAAACCGTGCCGTCATGGCTGCTTTGCACATGGATATACCCGTCGTGCTCCCTGACCGAATTCCAGACCACGGACAGTCCAAGACCGGTGCCTTCCCTGCCCAGAATTTTGTTGGTGTAAAAGGGTTCGAAAATCCGGTCCAGACCGTCCCGGCTGATCCCCATCCCGGTATCCGAGACCGTCAGTTCAACATATTCACCGATCTGGATATTATCGTATCCTTTCAGGGGACTGTCCAGGTAGCGGTTCGCCGTTGCAATGGTGACCGTTCCTGCGGATTCAATGGCCTGAGCGGCATTGGCGGCCAGGTTCATCAGTATTTTTTTAATGTGGGTGCCCGACCCTAAAATGTTGAGAACATCAGGATCCGATTCTGATTTGAAATGTACCTGTGGATAGGCACTGGCCAGGCTTCCGTGTTCGATGGAGTCTAAATACTCGATGATCAGGGAATTGATGTCGAGTACCTTTTTTTTGCTGGCAATTCCTCTGGCAATGGTCATCAGATCCGCGACTACTTTTGCCGCCCGGATGCCGGCTTCCTGAATGGCGGTCACCGTTTTTTTCAGCGGACTTTTTTCGGGCAGGTCCATGAGGATCAGGTCGGGGTATCCCACAATACCGGAGAGAATATTGTTCAGGTCATGAGCCACACCCCCGGCCATCACTCCGATGGCTTCCATTTTTTGTGCACGGTGAAGCTGTTGCTGCAGGTTGCGTTTATTGGTCTGGTCGATCATTGTGATGATGGCCCCGTTACGGATCGGCGACATGCGGATGTCCAGCACACTGCTGAAATAATTCAAGTCCCGGAAGATCTTGGGTTTCCTATTTTGAATACAGTCCAGGAGTTGTTCGAGCATATTAAGGCAATGGGCCGAGGCATAATCCCGGTACATGATCTGTCCCTTGGCCGGCCGTTCTCCGGCCGAATTGATGGTGGCGGCGTTGTATTCAGTGATCGCAGCATGTTCATCAACCACCATGATCTGGATGGGATTATCTTCAAACAGGGTTCTGTAACGGGCTTCGTTTTCTGCCAGTGCTGCCTGGGTCCGGCTGCGCTGCTTTACCTCCAGGTTCAGGTTTTCATTTATCCGGGCCAGTTCGGCTGTTCGGGTTTCCACTTTTTTTTCAAGTTCATCATTGGCCAACCGAAGCTTGTTCCGTGCCTGTTCCAGCTTTCGTGTACTGGCCTCAAGTTCGCGTCGCCGGGTTCTGAAAAGTACGCCAAGGTAGGATGATGTGAAGGCCATGACCAGCAGCAGGCCGATGACCCCGGCCACCATGGCGGTCTGGAAATTGCCTCCCAGATAGATCAGTTCTTTGGGAAACTGGTGGGGAATGATCTGATAATGTTCAAGGGCAACCATGGCAAACAGGGAAATGCTGCACAGAACAGCGGCAGCCAGGGGCCGCCACCAGGGGCCGACAAAGGCAATGTAGTTTATTAAAACGGCATACATGATGGTCAACCAGAGGGAATGGATACCCCCTAAAAAATAAATCACCATCGTATACCCAATAATTTCCATGCAGGTGAGTAATAGGCTGACGGCCTGGGTGAAGGCGATGGACCTGCTGATTTTCAACAGCCAAATAAAAGGGGGGTTGACCGCACACAGGAGGATAACGACAGTTACATTTCCAAGGATGTTGTTCAGACTTACAATATTAAATCTGAAGATTCCGTAAGCCAATGCACACATGGCGACACAGGTCAGGGTTCGGACCCAGGCACCCCGGTACTGGTTTAGGTAGATCTGTTGCAGCTTGTTGTCTGACCTGGATGGGGCAAGAAACCCCAAAAGTGATAATTTCATAATTTGACAGCTTTTTGGCGTAGGTGTTTTTTAAGTTAAGGGTATCAGAATTAGTAGGGCGTTTCAACCGGTTTTCATTATAAAACAGTCCGGCCGGCCCGGACGCTCATTCCCTGTTTGACATCCGGGCGGGCAGTGACATATCCTTTGAACCGGCACCATGATTCATAACCTTGACGATGAGATGTAGTATGAATCCAAATTAGGGAAAAGACCAATTTGATCTATTCTCCAACAGATCGTGCCGGATGGCCAGAAACGATCTGGGGAAAAGGGGAAAAGCGGGACATTCTGAACTTTTAAAAAATAACAAGGAATAGGTTGTTTTGTTTAGACCAAACATTCTGCAAAAAGCTTTCTGCCCTGGTCATCATGAATTATTATGCGTCGCCAATTCCCCTCACAATCACATGATGCAACGATCGAGGCGCGTCTAGGCGTGATTGTCTTGGCATACCGCTTTAAAAACGACTCGGAATAAGAGTAAAGTTTAAATGTTCATCATGGGGTCAAGTCTGCCGTTGACTCTTACTGTTTCCCGAAATTTCAACTGAGAGTCAAAGGCAGACCCCTTTGCTTTCAGTAAGAACCTCTTCAGGTTTAAGAAGGGAAATCCTCGGCTTCATCTGTTCATTGCGTATGCTTTTCATCAATAACCCTCACAATTCTATTTTCATTCACTCCTTTTTCCTTTTTGTATTATCAATGACTGATTATGCCTTGAATAACGCAATCATATTCATTTATACTCATCCGGTAAGCAACCGTTTGTTTTTTTTTAAAGGAATTTTTAGTGACTGGATTATGATAGCGTCACGGACGTTTTAATCAGGGAGAAACGCTCTATGTTATTTGCAGGAATCCCGGACAGCCTGATTGCAACACTATTGTGGGCCGCAGGGAAAAGAATCTGGAATGGATTTAACGATCCTTTGAGAAAGGCCGTTGAAGAAACATCCGTCTATTTTTCCAAGGAGAAGGGGATCGAATTCGAGGCCGATCAGCTCGAAAAGATCCTGAAAGGCGATGCCGGTGAAAGGGAACTCCTGAGGTTCAAAAAAGGGGATGATTTCATAGACGGGGACGCGCTTGCGCTCCAGTTCGCCATATTCGGCGGACTGGATATGCACGACTCCAAACGTGAGCTTCCCCTTGCAAGGGAGATCCTGGCCTATTTCAAGGAAACCTTTTTGGATCTGCTGCTTCAGGACAAAAAGACATCCGCCCGGACTTTGGCAAGCTTTCAGCAGGTCCACCACAAAATATCCCAAGAGGAGCGCCGTGAGATCCTGAGAGAAATCAAAGATCTTAAATCCTACATGGAGAACACCTCCGAAGAGATCCATGGGTCGCCTTCAGATCTGAAACTTGCTTACGACATCAAATATTATCGGCAGAAAGCGGAGGCACTTCATGAGTCTTTGCCGGTTGCCGGTTTTGCCACGTACTTGCAGGTTCCCATCGACATCGAGGAAATATACGTGCCCTTGCGGGCCATGATCGATTTGAGGGGCGTGGCTGAAGAAAGGTTCATGGACTCCGCCCATGCGGAGAAGGTCCTGAAGGGCGGTGAGATCGGCCTTGAAATCAATCTGGGCGAGGCCTTCGGGCAGTTGGCATCGCGCGGATCCAAATGGAAAGGGATCGTTATTCTCGGTGATCCCGGGTCTGGAAAGACGACCCATATGAAACGGCTGCTGTTGTGGTGTCTGAGAAACGGCCCGGAAACCCTTTCCCTTCCCGAGGAAATGCTGCCGGTCTTTCTCCCCTTGAGGGATTTGAAGGATCTTGAGGGCAGTCTTGACGGGTTTGTCCAGGATCATATTTCGGGGCATAACCACCTGAAGACACCGGAGGATTTCGGGGAACGCCTACTCGAACGGGGAAATATCCTCTTCCTGCTTGACGGACTGGATGAAGTGGCGGATCTCAAACAGCGGGAAAAGGTCGCCCAATGGATCGTGGAGGCCCTCAACGTCCATCCCACCTGCCGGTTCGTGGTTACCTGCCGCTTTGCCGGTTACAGCCCTACCGTGCGCCTCAGTGAAAAATTCCTGGAGATGCACATCCGCCCGTTTTCAGCCGAGCAGTCCGAACATTTCATTCACAAATGGTACAGAATCGTTGAAAAGGGGCTTGCCAAAGATCCTGATCAGGCGGAAGGCATTGCCGTGGAAAAAGCAGACGATCTCATCGAACGTCTCAAAGAACCCGGTTTTCGCGCTCGAAGAGTCCTTGAACTGACCCGCAACCCGCTTCTGCTCACCAATATTTGTCTGGTGCATCGTCACAGGGGCACCTTACCTCAGAAAAGGGCGACGCTTTATGAGGAATGTATTAAAGTGCTCCTGGAACACTGGCGTGAATCCAAGGGGCTGGGTGTGGGCATCACGGCCCAGGCAGGCAGAAAAGTGTTGCAACCCGCGGCATTGTGGCTGCACGGAGAGAAAGAAAGGACCCGGGCGAAGATCGAAGATTTGGCGCCCCACATTGAACCGGTTCTGAAAACCGTGCAATGGACAAAGGGTTCGGCCGTCGATTTCCTGCACACCATCCGGGATGAGAGCGGGCTTTTGACCGGCTGGGACCAGGAGAACTACGGTTTCATGCATTTGGGTTTTCAGGAATACCTTGCGGCACGGGAGATAAGGCGGCGGTCTTTTTCGGAATCGACTGTTCTAAGCAAGCTTGCCTCCCGTTTTGGGGAAAGCTGGTGGGAAGAGGTGGGTCTGCTCCTTCTGGCTCTGGAGGAGGAACCGTCTGTTTTTATTCCGTACATGCGCGAGCTGTTGAAACAGCCCGCATTTTCAAAAAACCCCACCCTGGTTGACGCATGCCTGGATGATGCAGCCGAAGTGTCCGTTGTACCCTTTATAGAGATATTGAAAGTTGAACCCACCCAAAACAGGGGGCTCTGGGAGCGCCAGCTTTCCGCACTGCGTATTCTGGAACGGCTGGATCCGTCTGCCGCCGAAAAGATGGGGTTAGTGCTTACAAAACATCCCTTTGAAGGCATCAGGCGCTGGGTCGAAGAACGCCATGGCAGACTCCAACCGGAGGTGGTGAAGGCGGAAAAGATCGATTATGAGCTGATAAGCATCCCATCCGGCGTTTTCATGATGGGATCGCCCGAGTCGGAGGAAGGGCGGTATGATGATGAAGGACCGGTGCATGAAGTGACCGTTCCGGGTTTTGAGATGGGTAAATTTGCGGTGACCAATGAGCAGTACAGCAAGTTTCTGGAAGCAAACCCAGATACGCCCGAGCCCGAACACTGGGCCGATCGTAAATACAATCAGTCGCGCCAGCCCGTGGTGGGCGTAAGCTGGGAGGATGCTGCGCGATTTGCAGCGTGGGCCGGCTTGAGATTGCCCGGCGAGGCCGAGTGGGAGTACGCATGCAGGGCGGGGACTCGGACAAGGTATCATTCAGGTAACAATGAAAAAGATCTTGATAGGGTTGGCTGGTTTAGGGGTAATTCTGATGGTAAACTGCATTCAGTAGGTCAAAAAGAACCGAATAAGTTCGGTTTGTACGACATGCACGGCAATGTGTGGGAGTGGGTGGAAGACGATTGGCACGGCAGCTATGAAGGCGCTCCGGAAGATGGAAGCCCATGGGTGGATAGGCCAAGGGGCGCTGGCCGTGTGTTCCGCGGCGGCGGTTGGCGCCGCGATGCTCCCCACTGCCGGTCGGCGTTGCGTTTCCACGACGCGCCCGGCATCCGCATCGACGATCTCGGTTTCCGTCTCTCCAGGTCCGTTTCCCTTGTCCCTTGACCCCTTGGACCCTTGGCGCAAAGTCTGAAGCGCAGAGAGGGGAGCGAATAGCCGTCGAAGCGAAGCCGACGGCGTAAGAGCGGACTGAACGGAGCGGAAGGGAATAAAACGGTTATCAGCGTGAAAGGGGGTCCGGTTGAAACTCAAAGTGTTCACATTTCGATTCTCAGAAAGCAAAGACGGGTTCAATGATAAATCGATGCAGGAATTTATCAGCGAGAAAGAAGTCATTGAATTCAAGGATTACTTTTTTTGTCCATGAAAAGACACCGTATCTTACGGTTATTCTTTCATAATGGAGTTTGACAATGGAATTACCGCCGACACTTCGAGAATATCTTCTGCAAAAAGACAAAGATCTTGCAGCAAAGGCCAATCATTTATGGCAAGTTTCGCGTCCCATACATGAAGCTGCGAATCGGCCGGACAGCAATGAAAACGGACGTCCCCATGTTAAGACGGTTGAGAATAATATCTGGCGGCTCCTGCAGACAACCACTCGGCCAAACAGGGCAAACAATCTCGATGATTTTGTCCCATTCGAGCTTTTTCTCCTCTCGTGCGCCGCATGCTGCCATGACTTTGACAAGGCCATGAAGAGCAAGTTGCCGTCCGGTTTCAAACATGGGGAGGGCTCCGGGGATTTTGTTGTCAAAAATGCGTCCGCTCTCGGGTTCAATCGGCCCCAGACGAGGGCTATTCAGAATGTCATCAGTATCCATGACAAAAATACTCCGGATTTCCAGGAAAGCCTCAAATCCCTGAAACGGAGACATGCGTGGGCGGGAGGTACATGCGACCTTCAACGTTTGGCCGTTCTCCTAAAGGCGGCGGATATCCTTCATTGCGACGGTTCAAGAATTCCTGAGATTCGCATTGATCCTGAAAATTTGAAAGGAACGGAAAGAAAAAAATATTATTGCAGGCACTACACCGACGGTTGGAAGTCTGATGGCGCACGAATAATTATTCAGACAGACCCCAAGGCCGAAGAACATGTGAAAGCCGTTACCGAGGGCTTCCGGATTATGAAGTGATCCGAGTGGTCCGCGGTTGCATATGAACTGGAACGCTACAACTTCCCCTATCAGCTTGAAATGGAACAGGGCTTTTTGGATGGAACAGAGGACCCGCTTGAAGATTACCTGAAAGCCATCGTGGCCGACACCCGGCGGATAGATATCAAGGGCATTTTTTCACGTTCCGGATCCGGCAGAGAGGCCATTCATTTTCCCATAGAGGAGATCTATACCCCTCTCAAGACGCTGAAAAATCCGCAAGATATGGAGAGGGCGGCAGCGTTTGTTGAAAAAGAGGATTATTCCGAAAGGCGCATGCCGCTTACGGAGTTGCTTTCGGATTATCGGAGATTGCTGATTATCGGCGAACCCGGGGGAGGCAAGACAACGTTTTTGCGATTGATCGCATGTGTTTTGGCCAAAGACGCGCTGGGGCAATCGGAACCGGGGCGGAAGAGACACCTCGGTTTATCTCTGGAAGAAGATGCCCCGGTTCCCGTTTTGCTGAAAATGGCGGCCCTTGCCGGGACGATGGACAACGATATTGGCGATGGTGGATGCGGGTCATCCTTGAAACAGGTTGCCCGGGCGCTGTCGGAATTTTACGGGCATGAGCAGTCCGAACGCCTTCAAAAATTATTGGAGGACGGAAAATGTGCGCTTTTGTTGGATGGGTTGGATGAGGTTGCGGAAGATCGGATGCGCAACAGGATCGTGGATGTGGTTAATGCCATATTGGATCGTTGGGGCAAGAACCTGATCATCATCAGTTCCCGGCCTTTCGGGTATCATGATATTGCCGATCTTGAACGGATGGTTACTGCGAAGATAGACGCCTTTGGAAATAAGGAAATTCTCGATTTCCTGAATCGTTGGGGAGGCGGATTGTATCCGGATGAGGAAGAGAGGGGAAATACCGACTATTTTTCCGAACTCCAGTCCGCAATTATAAAATCAACGCCAATACGGAGACTTGCCCGAAATCCCGTAATGCTCACCTGCCTCTGCGTGGTTCACTGGAATGAGAGACGCCTTCCGGAAGGAAAGGCGGACTTGTTGGCCGCCGTTTTGAGATGGTTGCTCAACGCACGTGAGGAAATCAGGGAAAAACGGGGTTACACGAACAGTTTTGCTGAAGAGTGCTTTAAAGCATTGGCCTCCGGCATGACCCTTTACCCAAAAGGCAAACAAGTCATCGTTGACCTTTCATGGGCCGCAGAGCAATTGATGTTGCCGTTTGCGGATATGCTTGATGTCAAAGATGAAAACAGGGTACGTCGCAAGGGCATAAGCTTTTTAGAAGAGGAGATGCTGGATAGCGGCATCGTCGAGAAATATGGAACGGGGCAGCTTCGTTTCTGGCACTTGAATTTTCAGGAGCATTATGCAGCGAAGGCCATGGTGGACCGTAGCGATGATGACTGGTGGAAGTTGATTGAACCCCGGTTGCATAATAACCAATTCTCCGAAGTGTTGGATCATCTGGCGGGTTGCCTGGCATGGACCGGTCTGTTTCGGCTGAATCTTCTCGTGGAAAGGATACTGGGGACGGTCCGGCAAGATGACTTGGCTTCCCTTGCCAAAGCGGTTGGTGTGCTTGGAAGGATATTGCGCATCCTTGAAGTCTACGAGTACCAACCCCCCGCACGTCTCGGCTGGCAAGATGCACGGAATCGGGTCATGGCGATTTTCACTCCCGAAGGTGCAAAAAAGGTCCCCGTGGAGGAGCGAATCGGGGCAGCCGAGGCTCTCGGCAAGGCGGCTGATCCACGAATCAATCCTCTTTATCCCGAGATGCCACGGATTCCGGGTATGCCTGGAGTCCTTTTGGGGAAATATCCTGTAACGGTCGAAGAGTACGCTCGTTTTATTGAAAACAGAGGGTATAAGGATCAGAAGTTCTGGGGAGAGTGGTGGGGAATCAGGGAGAAGAAAGGCTGGGTGAAACCAGCAGGGTGGGAGGAACAAATAGAACATCCGAATCGACCGGTAACGGGAATATCCTGGTACGAGGCCGCGGCCTATTGCAACTGGCTGAGTGAGCAGACGGGCATGTCCTTTCGTTTGCCGAAAAGTGTGGAATGGAAAAAGGCGGCAACGAACCCCGAAGGTGAATTTCCCTGGGGAAATGCAGATCCAAACCCGGAATTGCTGAATTTTGACGATAATGTTGGCCGACTGACGCCGGTCGGCGTATACCCCGCCGGAGCTGCCCCGGGCGGGCATCTGGACATGTCAGGCAATGTTTTGGAATGGAATTGGGATTTGTATGAAGAAATTGGCGCTGCCCGTGTGTTCCGCGGCGGCGGTTGGTACTACGATGCTCGCTACTGCCGGTCGGCGGTGCGTAGCGGCGGCGCGCCCGGCGGCCGCGGCGTCGTCGTCGGTTTCCGTCTCTCCAGGTCCGTTTCCCTTGTCCCTTGACCCCTTGGACCCTTGGCGCAAGGCACGGAGCGTAGAGAGGGGAGCGAATAGCCGTCGAAGCGAAGCCGACGGCGTAAGAGCGGACTGAACGGAGCGGAAGAGATCAGGCGGGAAACAGATCTTAACGGCGCTCCCTTCTCCCGATTCACTGTAAACGTTGATGAAGCTTCTGTTCTGCTTGACCTTGCCGTACCGTCTCAGCAACAATATCCGAAGGGAGCAACCTCACGAACTGTTTCCTCACACCCCTCATCTTAACGGGCGGATTCCTGAATTCGCACTTCCGAAACCATCAATCTGTCAATGCTCTCCGACCAAGGCTGTTGAGAGTTCGAGAGTTGGGGGCGTAGAGTTGGGGTCGGACCAAGCTAACATATTGAAAATCAATGAGTATCGTCCCGCAAATAGGCGTTTTTTGGCTCTATATTGCTCTTTCCGACTCCA
>Ga0208901_1000383_pt1 | contig 22904 bp, 20 predicted proteins | sample AntAceMetag02UKF_FD_184764 | JGI IMG/M metagenome (GOLD analysis project Ga0208901, IMG submission 184764) | Saline lake microbial communities from Ace Lake, Antarctica - Antarctic Ace Lake Metagenome 02UKF (SPAdes) (version 2) | ecosystem: Environmental > Aquatic > Non-marine Saline and...
CGTGTAGAACTCATCCTCCTTGTTCGCTTTCGCCCTGCTCAGACTTGCATTCTGCGTTTCTGTAGCCATCCTTTTATTCCTTACATCGGCCATCGTGAGTCTGCCATATTCATTTTGTGGTCTAACGTTAAGCTCACCAGCGCCTCCTCCGGCCCCCGCCCGGACCGCAGGAGTATCAGGCGTCTGGTGCAGCGTTTGGTTGGCGGTCGGATGATCTTGTCATCGCACGCAATTATCTGGGAAAATAGTAGCACCTTGCCTCATGGATGACGCATTCATTACTTTTCAGGCTTGTTCCCATTTCCGATCCCCGATGGCGTTGCGCTGATCAGTCCATGCCAATGCCCGCGCCATTGACTTGTCCGGCATGTTTCTTTTGCGAAATCCAAATCTAATCCGTGCGGCCCACGATCACAAGGCCTTCGGCCTGCCCTTTTTTGACGGGATGTTGGGTCCCTTTTGTTTGTTCCGGTACCCACTGGTTCAGATAACGGTAGATTTCATCAACATCGATGAGTCGATCTCCATCCAGGTCAGCTTCGCCTTTCAGGCCTTTAAGAAGATAATAAGTGAAAAATCCATGCCTGAGCGTATCGGACTCCTGGCTCACCTCATTGGCATTGCTGGAACTCAGAATGATCCGCCCCTTTCCTGATCGGGCAATCCGATCCAAAAAGGCGTCTGAAAGATTTGCGCGGCTGCCGGATGTGAGAATGGTTCTCCCGCCAGCGCCTCCGCTGTAACAGCTGTCAGCGATGAAAATAACACGTTCGGCTCTGATCCGGCTCAATATTCGCGCAATTTCGTCCATGGGCATGGCGGTTGAGTAAAGGTCTTGTGGATCAGAGTCATACGCAAGAAGGTATTTGGCGATCCCGTCGGCATCTTTGCTCTGAGCGTCTTTTTCAGGCGCGCCATGCCCCGCGAAAAAGATATAAACCGTGTCTTCGGGTTTATCCGCCATCCGGCTCAGTCGGGTTCCCAGAACGGATTTCATGTTTCTCACCGTCGCCTGGGAATCATAAAGTTCGAACAAATGATCCCCGGCCAGGTTCATGTTTTTTCGCAAATACCCAGCAAATGCTCGCGCATCGTTTTCTGCATAGCGCAAAAGGGGAACATTTGAGTTCTGATACGCGTTAAGGCCGATAACGGCCGCCCATATTTCGCCGCGAGCAGACTCCCTGAAAACAGTAACGGACTCTGAGGTGGACAGATTTTCGATATCCAGGGCGGTCACGGTAATGACATTTTTCCCCAATTCAAGGGGAATTTTAACCCTGAAACGTTTCACGTTTTGCCTTTCATCGGAATGCTGAATCACTTTAATCCCCCTTGCAACGTCAAGGCGCCTTCCGTTCAACGTAATGTCTATATTAGCCACGCCCCTGTCATCCCTGACAGTACCGGCAAGCATCTGAAATTTGGATGCCACCCGCTTTCCGTCCTCCGCTGGGTCGGCAATGGCAATCAGCGGCGGGGTGTTCGAAACCATGGTTCGCGCGGGGAGAACCTTCTGCGTCCTTTCCCGCCGTGCCACGTCAATGACATCAGGGTGTTGCTCTGAAACGTTCAAGGCAACGGAAATCGCCTTTTTCGAAAAATCCTTTTGCGTAATGGTAAAATGAAGCGGCACTTTTCCCACTTTCGCCCTTCGCTGAACATGGAGCGTGAAGGTCCTGGCGTCGCTCCTGCCACCCGCCGCCAGTTTGCCGACCCGCGCTTCCTTATTGCCCGTTACCACAATATCCGGGTCTTGATTGTTCAGGGTGAGAACCACATCGTCGGCGTCAAGCTTCCCTTTGTTTATAAGCCTCACCATCACATCCACAGTCTCTCCCTGCTCGATGACTCCGTCATTGTTCGAATCGAGGATCTGATGGCTGATCAGAAAATCCGGCGTCACCAACCGGATCGGTATGGTTATGCGGTCTATCAAGCCCGCAAAATCCTTCTGATCCAGTTTGACCTGTACGTCCACTGAAGGTTTTTCAAGGGTTCGGGGCGTCTTGAAAGGAAAACGTAGGGGAACATATGTGGTATTGGCGGAAATACGACCGATGTTCGTATGCGTTTTTGAGAAAGAAAGATCTTTGCAGGCAAGGTCCACGCTGACACCCATCGCGTCCATTTTTCCCTTGTTGGCGGGAATGATTTCTATCTCCCCTTGTTCGCCATTTTCCATCACTCCATTTCCATTTCCGTCGATTATCCCGTAGTCATAGGCCAGCGACGGCCGACGAGTCTCCATACTGATGGTCAAAGGTTTCTTTGTTTCCGCCGCCCCCCGGACATCGGATGCCTGCAAACTCAGTGCGATATCGCCCCCTTTGTAAGTTCGGGGGATAGAAAATGCCAGGGTGCCGGTAGCTGTCTTCCCCGGTTGAATTCGGGGGATGGTCACCGCTCCCCGCGTCAGATCAATCCCGCCAGCTGCGGACCGGATAGAGACGTTGACCCCAATGGCATCTCCGATACCCATGTTTTTTACAAAAGGAATGAGTTCTACGGTCTCTCCGTTTTCCGGGATGCCGTTGCCGTTTCCCTTTGCGAATCCTGTGTTGCCGTCCTTGATGCTGTAGCGCACGATACTGAGATCCGGTTTTTGCAAACCTGCGGTCGGCACATTGAGAACGTACGGTTTGGAATCATAGCCGCGTTTTTCCTCGCAGACGATTCTGAAAGGGGCTGTCCCGTCAACAAGATCAAGACCGCCTTTGACCTTGATCTCCACCTCTTTTGAACCATCGGGCGGGATATCGCCCAAAGAAACGCTCGCAGAGAAAGCAATGTTTTTGTAGCTGGATTTCGTGGACAGCTTCACATCAAAAGCGCTTCCTTTCCCCTGGTTAGTGACTCGCACCATAATCGTCGAGTCTTCCCCGGCGTCTACCGTGTTGTTGGGGAGAAGAGAATTCTTGTCGGAATAACGAACAGTTGCAGTGAGACTGGCGGGCAGGGTCTGTTTTTCGAGTTCCTCTTTTTTGATGCCAGCCAAGTAAACCACATGTTTATCCAGAGGGTTGGGGTGCTGGGTGAGGTTTTCAGCAAGCTGCCTGAAAAGGCCTCTAACCGCATGGTTCATGGCATAGGAATAATTACGATCTTTTCTAACGGAATCCTTGGTAGCGGTTCTGTCTACTCTCAACCGATTGGCTTCTATCACGCTCAATTGGTTTTTCCCCATGCTATGAAGGTCATCGGAAAAAATGGGCTGTTTCTCTCTGTTCAAAAAATCAACGTGCATATTCATTTTCAGATCAACGCTTTTCCGAGTGTCTTTGGAAGAATCCGAGACATAAGGAGTCCACAATTTGACGATCAGATCATATTCTTTTGTTCCAGGGATATAATTGTCGAAAAAATCAACCTGATCAAATAATAATGGGAAAAATTCTTTGCACGCAAATATCAGTCTCCCATTGTACCAATGGTAGCTCTTTTGCTTATTGGAGGTATAAATGTCTACGTGATACCCCCCTTTTTTCTTATCAGGGGTAAAACGATACTTTTCAATGGCACTGGTATCTACTGCGATTTTCAAAGGGTATTTTTCGTGCGTTTTAATGGCCGCCAAGTCACTGTCCCGCAGGGGTGAACATGCCCAAACACCTAAGAGTAAAATGAGTATTAACAGCTTCAACGACCGGAAATGGTTTCTTTCTGCTATTAGCATAAGAAAAATGCCTCCTTGAAAACCGCACGAAGACCTGCCCCGCAACGTGTTAAGAGCGAAAGAAAGGGGGCCTGAACCAATGACCTGTCCGATTTTATACCAATGGCATGGTATTTGTCTGTTTGGCGTCAGCTATTCCCAATTTGAAATTATTACTCTCCCAGACCTGTTTTTCACTACGAATGGCGAATTGCAGTGCGAGCGTATCACAAAGCAGGACAGAAAAGAGTACTTTGGCCGCATTTTTGAATTCCAAACGTGTTGCGCGAATACCGCGAGTTTAAATGAAGCGACCACAACAATTACATCCACGCGTAAGAGAGGAACGAAAAAGATCAACTCGATCTGATCGAGTAACAAGCCCCAAGGGGGCTTTCCATAAAGTGGCCCCCCTCTTAGTGGGTTACTTGAGGCCTCTCGCCATGTGGGACGGAACCTCACTTATCGCTGTCGTTATTGTATGTCTGACATTTTCTTATTTAGTGATTCGGCCTCAGCCTTTGTGAAGTAACCACTCTCTTTCGTCGTAGGAGGAACTTGTACGGTAACATTTTCAAAATGTACTTTGTAGAACCATTCGAAATTGGTACGTTCCGTAGCATTTCCTGCTGAATCAGTTTTTGTTGTCAAATCATATAACAAAAAAGCAATAGGATCATTTTCCGAAAGTGTAGAAATTTTGGGTCCACTAATAACAAACTCACTCTGCTGTCGTGGCAAAATAATTCCATTAAGAAAATTGTTATGACTCTTGCTATCATCTGTAGCGATGCTCTTGTTGTTGACCTGAAACGCTAAAACACTTCCAGCTAGCCTTAAAACATGATCGAGATTGTTATTAATGCGAACTTTGAATTTTAGCTTTTGAGGGGTTAGTAAAACTGGTTGGGTTATAACATTATAATAAGATTTTCCACGAACTGATATTAAAGAGGATTGCGGCCTTAATAGTGTCATCATTTTTTTATGAATAGTGAATTCATAGGGTTCAACTGAAATTCTTACCCCATTTTTTTCTATTGTTTGTGGATAATTTTCAACGGGTACTAGTGACGGCTTCCTAACTGATTTTGTCAGTGGGGCGGCTGTCTGTTTTGGTGTTGATGCCGATGCTATAAGAAATAATATTCCAATAAATAATATAATCAGGAAAGATAAACATTTTATAAAATTGTTCTTCATTTTGCCTTCCTCCGTTTAGTCTAAATTAGATACTTTAATGTGAGTATTCATTGTATAAAATTTCTATTAACAACTTTGTGTAAAAATTAATTTTTTAACACCACCTTTCTTTTCTCAATTGTTATTAAAATCAATAAGTAAGCAATTATAGATCCTAACATTATGGCAAATAAATCAATAATATCAAAAGTGCCTTCTTGAAAATAGCATTTTGTAGCTTCTAAAATTGGGGTATTTGAAAATGAATCTGGTATAAACTTTAATGGAACTGAAGGATATTTTTGACCAATTTCAAAAGATGTGTCTATAAGCAGCCAGAAAATGGATACAATTAGGCCTCCTGTTTTACCACAAGAGAGTACCCCTGCTGTAATCATTATGAATGAAAATACATGAATAAAATCAGGCAATGAATTGGATAGCGGACCAAATATATTAGGAATTATGTTATGAAAGTTTAACATGAAATTGTAGTGATAAACAAAATAAGTCGAATTAGAGGGACGATCTATTAGGTAAACTAATGCTCCGATAATTAAGAAAAATATACCGATCATTATCCGAAATAGATTTGCATGATAATATTTGTTTAACTTCATGCAAATTTTAACCACAACTCCGCTCCCAAAAATGGTTCCCATCACTTGCCGTTATAAGCCCCGCGCCTTATTCCCACTTCGCAGATGCTATTGAGTTCGCCAGCCAACGTTAAGCTCACCAGCCCCTCTGACACACTCCGCCAAGACCGCCAAAGTATCAGGGGTCTGGTGGAGCATTGGGTTATGCCGCCAATTTTCGCATCACGCTACGAAACCAAATTAACGGGAACCTACGATTTCTTAAAAGCATGTTTTTGGGGTCAAAAAGATACGTTTAAGAACTAAAAATACCCTGATTTATGAGTTAACATGTTGAATTTATGCCTAACTGCTTGCTCCGACCCATTTGACATTTGAACTTGGCATTTGAAATGAACATTTGATTCATTTGCTTCACCTATTTGATTGTTGAATTGTGAATTAAATTTTAACAAGAGTTTCTATTTTGTGTACTGTTTTTCGATGGCCGTGGCTTCGAAGATAATCTCTTTCAAATTTTCTGTGTTCATTCCCCTGGAGGTATTGGACTGCCACTGCGATACATATGTCCCACCACGCAGCTTGATAAAATCACCTGGTTTGAGCGTGAATATTATATCAGACTTGTCTTTCGGGAGAACGACAAAATTTGCAATGACCTCACCGGACAAGGGATTCCTTTCATCCGTGGATCCAGGTGGTCTGCAACGGAATACCACTTTGCCGTTCATTGGGTAATCAAGCACCGAAATACCAGCGCCGTTTGCAACGAACTCGCCAACTGTAGAAATATCCAACCCGATATAATCCGATGCAAACGTTGAGTCCATCACTTTTGCAAATGGGACTTCTGTTCCTGCAGACACCTTGGGCATTGTATTGGTGTTGGCTATGGGAACAAATCCCGCACGAATTGAACTGATGTTGCCTACGGGAACAAGTCCCGCACCCGCATGACCGGAGAGCATTAGCCGAGATTTTAATTTGGATTCCATAACTTCTGTTCCAGTATCAGGGAAAAACCCTCTTTCAACTCTGACAATTGCCCCGGTAAATTCGCCTTTTTCTCGCAAGCTTATATTAAAAGGTACACCATTTTCGGTTTCACCAACGATTTTACCATCTTTGATAGAAACTTCTTTTATGATTGGGTCGTTTTTTAATGTATTTAAAAGAATGTTAGTAGTTTCTTCTTTATTGTTTTTAAACCATTGTTCGTTTGCTTGTGCAGATCTTTCATTAGAAGCGGCTTGTATCGGATGCATTATTAATGCTGCGCAACCATTTAGCATTGCAGTAAATAAAACAAATATTAAAATTATGGGGAAAAACTTTATTAACTTCATTTCATTATCCTTTCTATTGAAATATTTTAGAAATAGGTCCCCCTCTTTGCCAATGTAGCTGATACACCTACCCCTTTTTCAAACATAGCGAATCTTTTTGACAGTTCAGCAATTGTTTTCCTCGACTACGAGGCATAAGCCGGAACAAGCAGAAAACGTTTGAGGGAACTGTGTGTATACCAAGATGAAACCGTCGCAAAACTTTGAAATTGGCTCAAGACCACGCTGCCCCACCGTATGTTCATGCTCCACATCCTCCTTTCGCCGTTGGTGAGGGCATAACGCAGTAATCAGCAGTTGCCAGGGCAATGCGGAATTTCAATCTGCCAAGACCGCCCCGCCCTGGCAATCTGCTGGATTAATTTGTTGGGCAGTAGCGTTATCGGTGTATTCACGTATATTGCCCGCAAGGCAGTCCTTGACCCAAGATGTGGCTTGACTGAATTTGAATCGAGACATCTCCTTCTGGCCAACGAACTGCGAATACACCGGGAATATCAAGAACACCTTCCCTCGATTTGTTGAACATACTTTTGGCATTCGACATTGCTCATGTGCAGAGCGGAACATGGCAGCCAAACCGTTAGCAAAATTGATCTTGTAGTCATACCTCTCCGTTCCATAAACCCCAGGTCCATGCCATGTATACCCGAAGTCCTTGCACCATCTTTTCACTGTGGATTTCATACAAAATTCTCTATTTGGTTACGCTGCCCAACGCCAAGCTCAGTGGCAAATTGGAGCGAAGCGGCAATTTGTAGCCTGAGGTGTAGCCTGAGGTCGGGCCAAGCCAAACTATTGATATTTAACTAATACCGCCCAAAAAAGAGGGGGGGTCAGGCCCTATATCGCGTTTTTTGACCCCAAAAAGTGAGATATAGCAAAATCTTCGTTGCATCATAAAAGCCTATATTGCCCATTTCACCCCAAAAAAGGTCGATATAGACCCGATTTCAGGGGATATTTTCACGCTATTTACTATCATTGCAACATGTTAGCTTGGTCCGACCCTAGGCCGGCTCCATTAGCTTGGCCCGACCCTCGCCCCCACGCGATTCCACCGTGTAATGTGAATAATGCCCATTTTGGTACCAAAAGCGGCGTTATAGGGCCAAAAAAGAGTCATATTCACATATAAAAACGTTTAGTTTTAGTCAGTTAGCTTGGTCCGACCCCAACCGACCATCCGACCATCCGACATTTCTATATTGCTCTTTTAACCTACAAAAAGTGCGATATAGACCCGATTTTGGGGTTCAATCCAATTGAATTTCCCGTCTGTACAATATGTTAGCTTGGCCCGACCCCAACCCACAACCCACCAACCCACGGCTGCTCGACAAAATTCAAGACATCACCACCTAGCCGCTGCGTTTTGGGGGCGGTGATATCTCTCTGCCTTAAATCTTTCACAAAGAGAGTCATTTAATGTGTATTCAAAATTTTCCGATCCCCCGCCTTTGTGTGGTATTGGCTTTGTGATGAACCCACCATCTATCAATGCTGGCAGATACTCGTTTTCGACCTTTTCTTCATAACCACTTATGCCCAAATCCTTGCAGATAGCCTTCACGCTTGTAATCCTATCTTTTTGATCCATCAGGTAAATCAGAGCCAGTCCATGGTTATCTTGTACCAAGTAAACGGGATCTTTTGTGCCTTCGCCTTTTCTCATATTTTCTTTTTCCCGGTACATCTCGTATTCTTCTTTTGGGATAATTCCTCTTCGAAGAAACTTATCAGGTCGACCATTGTCAATGAAATAGCTTTTTCCGTTTGCTTCATACCGACAGACTACATGAAAGTGAGGCTGTATGGGATGAACGCCGACAACTGAGGTTTTATAACCTGCCTTTTCTAAGCAGTAAGCTGCGAAATCACTATGGTCATAACAATTACCCCAACTGCTTAGAAATAGATCAGTAGGGTGACCAGTGAGCCCTTCTTTGGTTCCCACTCCTCTGCTTAGGTAGACAAGCCTAATCCTTTGATAATAGTTTACTAATTCCGGCGCATTTAATCTGTCAGTGACAGTTTCATAGTCTTCCCATCTAGTCCTGTCCGAAAAATTCCAGGTTTTATCCAGCAACTCTTCAAGAGGTAGCTGCAGAACCTCCTTGTTTCGATCGTAGTCATCTTTCTCGAGGATCCACAAAATCGCTTCCAATGGTGAAGAGTAATGCCTAGAATCTCTGAGCCCAATGTTTAACAGTGATTCCAAATTGGTCTTTTGCTCAGGCGTGGCCTTCTCAACAAGCTCTGTGAAGCGAGTTATAGATAGGATTTCTTTTTCTTTTATGCCTTTTTGAAAAGCTGGGAGTCTACCCACTTCTAAGGCGAGATCTCTATTGACACCGAAAAGACGTTGCAATGCGATCTGCGCATGTTGAGGAAGGGGCTCTTGAGTTAAGAGCCTGGTGTCGTTAGGAAGTGGCGGCAATACTTTCTGTAAACTCGGCACCTTATATAGCGCATTAATGTTTGGGGCTTCTACTGGTGCGGTGGCAGAACAGCCTGCTATCAAAGCTAAGGTTAATACACAAAACAAAAGAGGACTTCGCCAGATGGATTTCAACTCTACATTTCCTAATAGATTCATGATGTTCATAGCTCCTTTCATGTAGGCCCAACATATATTGGGTGGAAAAAATCTAGTACAAAATCGTTGACTCAACTAATTATTAAATGATAGCAGGTAGGTAATACATAGGCATCACATCCTTTTAGAAAAATAGTTAAAAAATTCATAGTTTTGTGGTATATTACCTTTGAAAAATATAATAATTCCGTATAGCATAAGACCGTGATGTTTCATTAACCCTTTGAATTGGATGGATTTTATGACGAAAGAAAGCCGAAAGCAGCCCACAGGGGCTCAGAAATTTTGGGGGGCGTTTAAGGCCTGTGTGGAAGATAACCGGGTCCGGCCTGACCGTTCGCTCTTTTATGTCAAATGGGCGAAGGCATATGTTAACTTCCTGCCCGGGAAGCGATTGCGTCACCGTTCGCGTCAGGATATTGAGGCATTTCTTTCCGATCTGGGTAAACAGGCCGGTATCGAGGACTGGCAGTTGAGGCAGGCTGAGCACGCTCTGAAACTTCTCTACGAGGCGTTTCTTCCAGGTTATGCACCTCAGAGAACGATAAAACCGGTGACCGTGACTGAAAAAGAGAAACGGACCACGGGAACTGTTTTGAGACCGGGCACTTTCCGTGATCGGGCGATTCCCGGAGAAGTTGAGCGTCTTTTTTCTCCACTGACAGATGCCCTGAAGACCGAAATTCGCACCCGCCATTACTCGATCCGTACGGAGACTGCCTATCTGGATTGGGTAAGGCGATTCATCGCTTTTCAAGGTTATGCCGACCCGAGGAGGATTGATGCGACCGGCGCGGTGAAGGGATATCTTGAATACCTTGCGACGGTGCGGGAGGTGGCGGCCAGTACACAGAACCAGGCCCTCAACGCACTGGTGTTTTTTTTCAATCATGCTCTGAAGAAGCCCTTCGGAGACATGGGAGGCTTTGTGCGGGCCAAGCGGCCGAAGCGACTGCCCGAAGTGATGACCAGGGATGAAGTCCAAGCCCTTCTTGGTCAGATGGAAGGGGTGAGCGCACTCATGGCCGGTTTGATGTATGGGGGCGGACTCCGGCTCATGGAGTGCGTGCGTCTCAGGGTCAAAGATCTTGATTTCGGCCGGCATCAGATCATGGTGCGTGACGGCAAGGGGCAAAAGGACAGGGTAACTATGCTTCCGGAGCGCTTTGTTGCTGGGTTGCAGGAACATCTTGCCCGGGTAAAGGTTGTTTATGAAGAGGATCGGGCCAAAAAAGTTCCCGGAGTCTATATCTGGCCGGCGCTGGCCCGTAAATACCCGAAGGCCGCATTTCAATGGAGGTGGCAGTACGTGTTTCCTGCCAAGGGGCTTTCGGTAGACCCCCGAAGCGCAACGGTCCGGCGGCATCACATCAGCGAAAGCCTCGTGCAGAAGGCCGTTAAAGATGCGGTCTCCCGCGCGGGAATAATCCGGAAGGTTAGTTGTCACACATTGAGACATTCCTTTGCTACCCATCTTCTGGAGGCGCGCTACGATATCCGTACGGTGCAAGAACTCCTGGGACATGCAGACGTCTCCACCACTATGATCTATACCCATGTCCTGAACAGGCCGGGGCTTTCGGTCAGGAGTCCGGCTGATTTTGATTAGGACGGGATTCTGTTAATCCTTCGCTCTGTGTACGTCGTTGGTTAAACGGACGAAAAAGTCCAGCATGATTACCACTCATATAATGTACACTCTCATAGAGGGCTAAAAGAAAGAGGTTGAGAGGGTGAAAAGTTTCGAGCCGAGTGAAAGTTGAGAGGTTTAGAAGTGAAGAGGGTTTTCCCGTTTTCGCTCCAGACAAGATCTTTGGGAGCCTTCACGTGAATCGAAAACGCATGTTTTCGGAAACGGACTATACTGAATGGGGATTTTGGTGTCAAGGAAATTCTATTTACTATTTGGAGACTACCAGATGCGACCTTGTAATCGTTGGATCGGAGGAGGAGAAAAGTAAATGGAGGAGTCTTCTCTGGTTTTCGGTTGCGGGAGAATTGAGGATGTTCTAAATGATGGTTTAACATATGTGGAAACTGTGATAAAGAGAACGGTCGTATAAATACTACCACTTATTGTTCCACCTAAATCCTGCAAGCGTTACTTTTGCCGAAGATACAAGCCATCCTGTGCAGCCGTATGACTATACTGCAAACGCTTTATAACGCAGTAGGTTTGGTAAAAGAGGCGCTCCCAAAGTGTTCACGTTTCGAAATAAATTGTCAAAAGTCCCTGTTTTTTTACAGCCCCGCAAACAGCGTGCGGGATCTACGACATTTCGGTGTCATTACAGTCCTGTTGTTTATTGAACAAACATTATGAAATAAAGCCTTTTATAACTCTCTTCGAAAATACTGAATGCAGTTTTTAGGTTTCATCAAATTCAAAGGCAGGGGGAGGCTTCTGTTTGTTTTCATCATTGTTTTTTCCAAAGGCCAATGAGGTTAGAAGAATTCGCGGACTGTAACTTAAAAGATGCAATTAGCGCTTAGCCGTTAGCTATTAGGAATACAATTTCAACACTTTACGGTGAAATAGGGCAGCATCAAGAAGTGATGCTTCCAATATGGGCAGAGGCCATGCAACGTTGAGACCCTTAAGCTAACGGCCATGTAAAAGCTTATTGCAGTTTTTAGGTGTATCTGAAAACAGGCCATTGGTCAAGTTCGCGACACCAAACTGAGCTGTTTACATGGCATCCTTTCTCGGGTATGGTTTCCTTCAAGTTTGGTGAGCCGCAACCAAAATGTCTCGCGCCCCGGTGAAACAAAAGCAAAAAAGGTTTCACTGGGCAGGCAAAGGCGCAGCAGGGATACCGGCGAAGGCGCAAAGATTTTCTTGTTTTTTGTGACAGAAAACGGCTCATCGGATTAACGTGATATTTTCATCAATTCGCGAATAGACCATGCTCAGATTCAAGGTGTCAGGTGTCAGGAAAAAACCTGGCCGAATTCATCCTATTCAACTGAATAACCAATAGTTATGGCTATTAGAACCAGAAAATTAGGAATAGCAGATACTGAAACCTGACACCCGAAACCTGACACCTCAGTTCCCGAAAAAGGGATTTTTCACGCTAATCCGCGTAGAGCCCAGAAAACTAGGTGAGGTACTAATTGCAGCTTTCAGGTGACATGGAAGGCAGGAAATATGGTTTCGGAAACAGTTGGCAAGATAGAAGAACTGCTGTCGGAAGCAGTTGCTTTGCAAAAAGAGTATGTGGGACGGATTTGCGTGAAATGTCAAGATCCCTGCTGCTCCAGAGTCCATTATCTGTATAACCTAAAATCTGCAATTAGCACTCAGCCTTTAGCTATTAGCTCTATAATATAAGTCGTTTACGGAGAAACAGCTCAGCATCAAAAAGTGAAAATTGCAGTACAGGAAAAACTGATATAACTCATTTACATCATTAAGCTAACGGCTAATAGCTTAAAAGCTGATTGCTGTTTTTAGGTATAACGATAAAGACATCCTCTTTCTTAAATTATCGGGGCGAGAACGCAGGTGGAGAAGAGAATTATTTACAAAGAAAGGGTGCTGGTTCTTAGGCGAAAAAGGATGTATTCTTGATCTGGAATCCAGGCCGTTTATATGCCACCTAAAAGCTGCAATTAGCTTTTAGCTATTAGCCGTTAGCTTAAAGATTTCAAGCGTTTGAATGACTTTTTCCCATGTTGGGATTTTCACTTTTTGATGCCAACCCGTTGCGCCGTAAGCCACTGATTTTGTGCGGCTAATAGCTAACGGCTAACTGCTAATTGCATCTTTTAAGTGCCATACCTATCTCTGTGATGATTTAAAAACAGAGATGGAGAAGTATGATCCAGAAATTATAGCTGCTTTGAAAAGGACGTTCAAAAGAATTGATGAGATGAGACGTCAATTATGGGCGGAATGTCTCGACGAAAGGATCTAAGACATGGTTTTTGCAGAAAAGAGAATATTGGGAAGGACTGGACTCAGGGTTGGAGCTCTTGGTGTTGCAGCAAGCTTCGGAGCGCCTGCATCTGCTTTTGAAGAAGCGTACGAAAGGGGCTGCAATTATTTTTACTGGGGATCCATGAGAAAGAAGGGGATGCGCGATGCCATCAAGAACCTGTGCGGTCAAGGGAAGCGGGAGGATCTGGTTATTGTGATTCAGAGCTATTCGCGTTCAGTTCCCCTGATGGAGGTTTTTCTGGAAAAGGCTCTACAATCTCTATCCCTGGATTTTGCGGACATCCTTCTTCTGGGGTGGCATAATAAGGCTCCGGGAAAGAGGATAATGGATAAGGCCGTGGCCATGAAGGAAAAGGGGCTCTTTCGTTTTTTAGGATTATCCGGTCATAATCGCTCACTCTTTCCTCGTCTTGCCGAAACTGATATTTTTGACCTTTTTCACGTCCGGTACAATGCGGCTCACAGGGGAGCGGAACAGGAGATCTTTCCACATATTCGGGGTGAAGCAAGGCCCGGGATCGTCTCATACACGGCCACACGCTGGGGCCAGTTCTTGAAGGCGAAAAAGATGCCGCCGGGTGAAGATCCTCCATCGGCCAGCGACTGCTACAGGTTTGCGCTTTCCAACCCCGGGGTTGACGTTTGCGTTTGCGGCCCGAAAGACGAGGTGCAGATGAGAGAGGGATTGCGGACCCTTGAGCTTGGTCCTCTTAACCCGGAAGAATTGGCTCGTATGGAAAAAATCGGAGATTATGTTCACACCCACAGTGCGAAATTCTTTTAAGAAACGATGGAAGGCTTGTTGGAAAATCCACCGCCTTACTCTGCTAGCCAACTTTAACTAGAAGGAGGGATCTCTCATGAACGTTTTATTCATTATTTCTACAGACGATGTTGAAACAACGTACAATGCTATGCGGTTAGCTAATGTTGCAGTGAAAAAGGGGGATGAAGTAAGTGTGTTTATGCTGGGAAAGGGCGTTCTTTTTGAACAAAACAGCAACGATCAGTTCAATTCCATGGAACAGATAAACCAATTTGAAGGCGACTTTTACGTCTGAGGGGTGTGCATGGACTCCCACGGTCTGGTGGGATCAAGCTCATGCCCAATTGGTTGGATGGATGATCTCTATGAATTATCCATGGAGGCTGAGAAAGTATTTACTTTTTGATATCAAGTAGGGAAACGAAGAGGGTTTTGTGAAAAATCTGCAATCTGTTGCGTCTTGTTTGTTCTTTGCCTGCCTTTTTTGCATAGCATCAGGTTGTGCTCCTACCGTTATCGACTATAAAGGCCATAAGGTATTTAACCCTGAATATTTGTTCTATCTGGAAGCCTCCTGGCGGGATACCTGGCAGGAACCTGATGAGGTTTTGAAAACGTTACAACTTTCTCCAAGGGATGTTGTTGCGGATATTGGTGCTGGGGGAGGTTATTTCACGGAGCGGTTTTCGAAAAAAGTAGGCCCTCACGGATTGGTTTATGCCACCGATGTTCAGGATATAATGCTTGAAAATCTCAAGAAAAGAGCCAGGACAAAAGGCCTGCATAACGTGGAAGTGGTGCGGGGTGAATTTGATGATCCCATGTTGCCGGAAAACTCTTGTGACCTGGTGTTCTTCTCAAGTGTGTATAAAGAGATCGACAATCGCGTAGATTATATGAGAAAGGTGAGAAAGCTTCTGAAGCCTGGTGGCCGGGTAGCCATTATTGAATACCGGCCCGAGGCTACGGCGGTGGGCCCTCCCATTGATATGCGCCTTTCATCGGAGCAGGTCAAACGGGAACTTGCTGGTTCAGGCTTTACTCTGGAGAATGAGTACGATTTTCTGCCCAGGGAGTATTTCCTGGTTTTTGTTGCCGACGAAAAAGCGTGTCCCAAATGACAGATGTTTTCTGGATTATGCCTTTGCTGTAGGTCTTACTTTTTGCAGAAGGAACTCATAGGCTTCCTTGATCTCCACGAACCGTTCTTTATTGCCCCCTCCGTCAGGATGTGTCTTTTTTGCCAGCCGCCTGTAACAGCGGCGCAGTTTTGTTCGATCCATTCCTTGAAAATCTTCTATGGAAATCTCGAGACAGAGGCAGGCCTTCTCTTCGGAGGGGGATGCTCCGGGAGATGCTTTACTCTGCCTGTGAAATTGGTGCTTCCATAGGAAGTCTTCCACATATTCAGACCACACAGTTCCAGGTTCGAAAGCGTTATCAAAATACTGGGTCAGGTATTTGATCAGGTAGGGATGGAGAGTCTGGAAGTCCCGACGATCCACCCCGCTGAAAAACCGTTTGTCGCTGTTTAGTCGGCAAAGGTCATCCACAAGAAAATCGTCCACCTTTTCCGGGTCAAGGGCGGAAGGATGGTTGCGTGTCAGCCGGTCCATGAAGTGTGTTTGAAGATGAAAGGAGGTGTAGATGTAAGGGCGTATTTCATGGGGTGGAAGTTCCCGTTCCATTTCCTCGATGACGTGTTCGATTTCATCCCGACTTTTATCGAAAAGTACATAAAGAAAGGAACAGGCTCGCTGGTCCATATCTCCCATCTGCATCCTCCCGAAGCGGAGGTAATGGATGCGACGCTTATCAAAGGAATGGATGCTTTTCTGCTTTTGCATCCTCTCCTCAGGAGATAGGTTATGCCAGGGCTTTTTGGATTTCCCCGACCTTTGAAATCTTTCCACAATCCTTCGAATATGGGGATCTATAAAAGGCATGAGGAGATTTTCCAGTTCATCTTCGGAATTTCCTTTCCGCATGTCTTGCAGGTCTTCCAGCAGGGATTCCCGGATATGAAAACTGTTGCCTCCGGGATATTCAATATGCATTTCCGGATCAGGACCCAGGTCGATCAGCTGGCGGTGTTTGAAGAGGTTTCCGTCGCGGTAGGATTCTGAAAGAATATAATGGGTTCCATCTTTTGTGTGTTTTCTCTTCAAATACAATGTAGCAACTCCGATTGTTTTTACAAAGGATACGCCTGCGCCTGGCTTTTGTCAAATGACGGTGGGAGCCTTAATGCTTGGTAATAGGCAAGACCGACCAAATCCAGGGAATTTAAATGAGGAGCCTAATTCCTTAAGCTCAGAAATTTTGCTGTTGACCAGTGAAATCCATTTCTTTATGCTCATCAAAAAGGAATTTTCGATTTCCTGCCTTCTGTAATCCGTGATGAGCCGTCCAGTTTAAGGGTTTAGTTTCTATGGTTGGCTTTTGATCTGTTTGTAAGGAAATTGGAAATAAGAAAGGAGCAAAATCATGACCCACGACGAATTGATTGCAGAGGCATGTAGATTGGCGAAGGAGTCGGTTGAAAACAGTTGGGGTGGCCCTTTTGGTGCGGTCATTGCCAGGGATGGAGAAATTATCGCCCGGGGGCAGAATCGAGTATTGCTCTCCGGAGATATTACGGCCCATGCCGAGATGGAGGCAATCCGCAAAGCCGTCCGAGTGATCAATCCCTATGCTCCCACCATCAGCGCTGAAAACCAGAACAAGTCGACCCTTGAGCTTGTGGCGCGCCCTGAGGGATCACCAGATTCCGTTCCCGAGCGCGCGAAAATGCTTATGGGCCATGAGATCTTTATCAGCAGCGCTCCCTGTCCCATGTGCATGAGCGCAATCTACTGGGCTCGGATCGATGCGGTGTACTTTGCCTGCGACCTGGAAGACACACGCAAGATCGGATTTGACGACGCCTTTCAGTATGAGGATTTTGCTCTGCCTCTGGACCAGCGCCGTATCAAGATCAAGCAGTATCGTCAGGATTTGGGACTTGAGGCCTACAAGGTATGGACCGGCAAGAAGGATCGACATTTCTACTGAGATCAGACCTCGTCAAATCGTTAAGTGGTCGAGTCGTCTTCTCTACTTAACGAGGTCTGTCAATAGGTTTCCCGAATAAATGACGCTTCCATTTCCTTCCGGGCAAGCCCGATTTCTTTTGCCACTTGAAGAAAAAAATCCTTTTCACCACTGGCAGCGTTTGCCCGTAATGCCCCAAGCTGCGTTGGGCAGAGATACCAGGTACAGATCCAGGGTCGGGAAATCCTTGGTAGAGTACATCCCTTCACCCCTAAGTAACGGCAGATCATTTTCGGGCCCGTCATGAGCTGGGAGGGTGGAATTGGGATAGTGTTCAGATGAGCAAAAAGGAGATCTTTCAGATCAAACCAGGCATAGGCTGAAAGACAACAGGGCTCAGGGCAATGTGTGCAGGTTGCCATGCACAGGTCTTCCAGCAGGGGAAAAAGGGAAACCATCTTCCGGAATACATCCAGTGCAAGACGATTGGTCTCAGGGAGTCTATTGCCGTACCGTTTGATAAGAAAAGCAAGCGTTTGATTCGCTTCGTTCCAGGAAAAAGTGTTTTTCCACGGAGGCTCCTCTGGACCATTGTTATGCAAGGTTCAAACTCCAGGTATCTTCCAGAAGCTCACTTTTCTCCCGCTTCCCTGTACACGAAAACATACTGTTCCCTGTTAATATTTATGGTGATATCGCCGCCTCGCGTTTCGGAATAAACAAGCCATCCAGGCTTTTCGCTACTGCTTCAGGTTACATTGGGGGAAAAGCGGGCTCTTTTTCTATCATACCATCCCAGGAGCATCGGATCTTTTGCAATCTCACCCGCTTTTTGATCCGCAATTCTTTTCGCTGCAGGAAAATCCAGTGTTTCATCTTTCTTTATTATTTCTATTGGATCGTTCAGCATTTCTTTTTTCAGTGGAACGCAATTAGTCATTTTCAGACCTCGAAAAAAGTCAGTAGGCAGTAAGTGGCAGGCAGTATGCGGCCCCATACTATCGGATTTCCTCAAGGGTTTACCTCAAAATCCGAAATAACAGGGGTGAATTCACTACACTTCAGCCTGAATGTTTTATGAAAAGATTTTTGAGAATCATAACAGAGATGCCTCTACAATATCAAGTATGTGCGCAGCCTCTCAGCAATTCTAATTTTGGACTGAATACTAAGATGCGTGTGCGTTACGGGTTAACTCTGGATAGAAATCGATGTTATCAATGGCCGCTAAAAGTTGATTTTCCGTAAAAAATAGGGCGTCTATATTCCGATTGAAAAAATCAGGTCTGTTTGCTGATCAATCAGAGAAAAGGAGCACATTAATCCGCCAAGTCATGGGGAATTGAAAATGTCACACCCAAAACGGTTCATTTTTAGCTTTTGTCTGGGAGCTCTAACTCGAGCCCCCGTGCCATGAACGTCAGCATCACCTCCCAGCTGTTAAAGCACATATAGCGGGTCAAAGCCCTGATGTCATCAAAGAAGGTTTTTCGAGTTGGCAGATCGTCTCGAATCCGTTTATATATTTCGTCAAACATCTCCAAGACAGTATGAAAAAGAAACGCCAGGAGATTTAATGCCAGCAAGAAATTAGACAAATGTTTTTTGCCATGACCAAAATTATGCTCAAGATGATACCCCTTAGTCTTTAATATGTTGTTGTTTTCATTCTCAATTTTCCAACGAGCTCGGCCATCTTCCACGATTTGTTCGACATTGTCTTTTGATATGGTGAAATCAGTTGCAAATGCATTTTTGTATAACCGTTTGCCGCCAGCCGAAGTGATGGTCAGTTCGCACCAGTTAACTTCTATAGCGTCCTCGCCATCACGTATAGGCACTTGGTTTACGAAACGATAGGTATAGGTATGATGGGTTTTACCTGTCCATCTTTTTTTCACCAAAGTTTTAATGCCATTTATTTTTTGAAGCCCTTGTATCCATTCATAAAGGGTTTTGTGCGAATCAGGTTTGCACACGAGGATGAAATGGAGATGTTCGGCCAATATCAAGGTACAAATCGGTTGTCGGCAATACAAATCATCACCTAAAATGGTAATCCCGAGTTCTCTGTAAAACGGTGCATGCTGTGCTATCCAGCGTTTGGCGGCAGCATTTTCACAGTCCTGTTTACTGTGTCCGTCCTGAGGTGTAATAAACTCTGGGGGTAAAGAAATAACCCTGCTTTGGCCGGGAGCGACGAAAACAGGTGTAATTGCAACGTGGGAATAGGTTGTGGTTCCGTTTTTATGTTCTTTGGTGCTGCAATTTTGGCAATGAATCTTATTGGAAGAAAAGAAATGTGTGCCGTCCAGTGCACACAACAAGTTGTTACCATATGAACGAAACGCATCCAGGTAACCGGAATCCTTTATCTCATTGAAGATATAATGGTAGACCGGGTACGCTTTAGAAGGTTCAACATGATCCATCAAATTTCGGATATGGTTGTCACAAGGGATTTTATCCATGCCAAACAGGGTTTGAGCATTGCTTATACCTTTATTTTTCAACATAGATTCTTGAAATGACAGAAAAGAAGGGCTTTGGGTGAAAAAAACAGAAAATGCACCTAAGGCTGCATCTTCAATGCTGTAACTCGTATTTGTGCCTGTGCGCTTATCAGGGAAATTAGCCATTGTAGAACGAAGATAGCTGACCATGCTATCGAAATTGAGCTGTTGAGATTCAATGTTGGGTCGTTTTGATATGGGCATTTTGCTTTTGATAATAAAAGGTTAATTTACCCATCATGTATTATCATCAGCAAGATCAAATGTCCAGTAAAAAAAATAAATAATAATAACAAGCACCTACATTGTTGACATAAAAAAACCAAAAAAGAAATGTAATTTCAAAAAGAGCATCAGGCCAAAATTAGAATTGCTGGCAGCCTCTGACCGTAAAAATGGCCTGATTGAGATAGAAACCATGCTTATCCAGTTAGCACATACACACGCCCTCCTCCAGAGAGGAACTGTAGAAGGTCCGTAGTCCGTAGGTTGGGGTGAAGCATGAACCCCAACACAAAGCGATGATAAACCGGAAAATGTTGGGGTTCGTACCTCACCCCAACCTACACAAACTGGATGTTCACATTCGGATCAGTACGATGGAGGGTACCTCTTAGCTGTATACGCCAACCGGATAAGCATGATAGAAGCTTCCGAAATAAGGAAACGAGTAACCAGCAACGAGTAACCAGCAACAAATATCGAATGAGAGCCTTCTTCGATTCTTTCCTTGCATCTGTTTCTTTTTTCACCTATTTTTCTATTGAGAAGCAGCGAGACATGAGGAGTGGCATATTCAGGAGGGTAGTGTTTGAAACACGTTACAGAAAAAATCCGGTCCGTGCTAAGAACAGGGACGTCTGTGGAGTCTATACTGTTTGACCTGGACGGTACCCTGATTGACTCTGTGCCCGTATATTTCAGGATGATGGAGATTATTCTCAAGACTATCGGGCTGCCCCCTGCGCCGAGATCTGTTGTGGCTGAATTCATGATTAGTGGGATGCCAATCATGGAAAGGCTGATCCCGCCTGAAATGGAACATCGTAAAAGTGAAATTATCCGGGAATTTGTAACCGTGGGAAAGAATATTGCGCGAAATATGTTTCACGATGAGGTGGAGGTATTCCATGGCGTCCCCGAACTTTTTGCACTCCTTATGGACTTGAAAATACCGATCGGGATTGTGACGTCGACCGAAACGGAAAACATCGAGCGAAAACTTATTCCGTTGGATCGAAGGGGTATTAAAGAATGCCTCAGTGCAGTAGTTGGTATTGAAGATGCCGCCAGAAAAAAACCGGCCCCCGACCCGCTGATCGAGTGCAGTCGCCGATTGTGTGTCGACCCTGGGAAGTGTATCTATGTGGGGGATTCCCATGTGGATATTGTTGCAGGAAACGCGGCGGGCATGACGACGATTGGGGTGCTGACAGGCCTGGACGATAGAAAAAGGTTGAAAGAAGAAAGTCCTGACATGATTTTGGACAGTGTGGATGATTTGAATGGACTTTTTCAATCTTTGCGGTTGGTTCAAAAATAGATGAAAATATCTGGAATTATTCAAAGTGGGGCCGGAAAAGGGGCTTATTTTACCCAGTTGGAGTGGGTGGTGAAACAGTGCGAAGAGATGTTGGGGTACAAACCATTTCCCGGTACCCTAAATGTGTATGTGATTGATGAAGATCTCCCCCGGTTAAGCCGATTCCTTAAAGAAACAGGCCTGGAGTTGATCCCTGATGATCCGGCTTTTTGCGCTGCCGGAGTGAAAAAATTTGAGGTTAACGGTATCGAGGCAGCCGTGGTGCTGCCCAGTGACGACGTAAGAATTCATGAGAGTCGTGTTATCGAACTGATCGCGTCCTGCAATCTAAAAGATGCACTGGGCCTCAGCGATGGCGACCGAATAGCCCTTTGCTTGGTGTAAAATTTGGGAGGGTATGTTTCTCGGCGTGAAAGGCTATAGTCGAGCGTACTCAACAATTGAATTCAGAAACCTGTTTCCCATTCCTTGTTTCCACCGGTAAATCGATTACTTCTGGAAATGCGTTTTTAACCATAAAACACGATTGCCCTGTTTGATCCGTTTAACCCGAAAAGAAATATGTTGACATTGAAAAGGTGCGTTGTGACAATCGGTATAGTCAAAATGTGAACCCTTTAGATGAGGTTTCGCCATGGCGATCATCGTGATTTCGAGAGGAAATCTTACCCGGGGTAAAGAAGTTGCGGGAAAGACGGCGGAGAAACTTGGGTACCGGTGTATTTCGCGGGAGGTTCTCCTCGAAGCATCGGAAGAGTTCAATGTCCCTGAAATAAAGCTCATTCAGTCCATCGACCAGGTCCCATCTTTTTTTGACAGGATGTCCCAGAAGGCAAAAAAGTACGTAACCTATATCCAATCAGCGCTTCTGCACAATCTGCAGCAGGGAAATGTAGTCTACCACGGTTTTGCGGGGCACTTCTTTGTTCAGGATAACCCCCATGTGATAAAAGTAAGGGTGAACTCGGGAATGAGTGACCGTGTGCGACTGGTTATGGAGCGTGACGGGGTTTCAGAAAAACAGGCACTCGCCTTTCTCAAAAAAATCGATGCTCTCCGAAAGAAGTGGAGCAGGAAACTATATGGGATGGATCCCGAAGATTCCAGCCATTATGACTTGGTGGTTTTACTGAGCAGACTTACCGTGGAGGATGCGGCAGACCTGATATGTCAGGCTGCCCGGTTGCAGCAGTTTTCGTCCACCTCTGAATCAAAAAAAATTATGGATGATATGGTACTTGCGGCGGATGCCAGGACACTTCTGCTGGGTATGAAATCGAATCCGAAGGTATGGGCCCGTGACGGCGTCCTGTACGTGAGGAAAGGGGGCTCGGGTGGCCAGGATCAGGAGCTGGTGAAAAAGTTAGGTGAACTTGCTGAAAAACTCCCTGAAGCCAGGGGGATTGAATTGTTACGGGAGAAAGGAAACAGGCTGGAAGTAGGTGTGTCTGTGGGGCGGAGAAAAGCCACCAGCGACGTTGCGGCTACTTTTTTTGGTGAGTTATGAACCCGGATCTTGCCGAGTGTCTTAGATATTTTATGCTCTACGGGATGGGTAGAAAACCCTAAGAATCTGAATCGCAAAGAGTGCGGTAAGGAGGTCAGGATGTTTCGGAAGATTCCCATAGACCGGGTTGAGGAAGTCGACCGTTTGCAGTCCGCCTATTTTTCGGCGCATAAAGAGGTGTTCGACCCACCGCTTCAAGAAGGAGTTCCTGAACGGCT
>Ga0208901_1000386_pt1 | contig 22762 bp, 18 predicted proteins | sample AntAceMetag02UKF_FD_184764 | JGI IMG/M metagenome (GOLD analysis project Ga0208901, IMG submission 184764) | Saline lake microbial communities from Ace Lake, Antarctica - Antarctic Ace Lake Metagenome 02UKF (SPAdes) (version 2) | ecosystem: Environmental > Aquatic > Non-marine Saline and...
TTCAGTGCTTTTTTTATACTTATTTTTCTTGCTTTTTCAAGTGTTTCTGCAAAATTTATTCTTGACTTTTCTTAGTTCTAAACTAGAGTTTGTCTACCTTTTTTATAAAGCTGGTGCAGTAGTATAGTATTTCTTTTCTTTTTGATAGAAATTATATGATTATCTACTATAGAGATATAATTATAAATTTATTTTATAAATAATTTTTTGGAATTGTTATTTTAATTTGACAAATTTAAAAAAAATCATTATATTTCACTAGTGTTATATGCTTTATATTAGAATAATTATCATGAATAATAGTATCGATATAAGTTCTGAAAAAACTATAGAAGTAGGTAAATCAGATGATAAATTTTCTTATTTTGATACTAAAGATCAAATAGAAAAAGCTTTATCATTGTTTTTTTTAAGTAATACAACGAACTTAACTGAATGAAAAGTTAAAAATATTAATATAAATAATATAGATATCTTAGATTCTATATCTAAGAAACTCTTGTATTACATAGAATTTTTTGTTAATGATACTTTACATAAAGAGCTTAGAGGATATACAGAATGGTTTGAAGAAGAAAAAATAAATTATATTGTTTGTAGATTAAATAAATTTATGGAAAATACAAGATTTTTTATTAAAAATAATATTTTACATAAATTTGAATGAAATAATAGTCTTTTAGGTATATTGTGAAGTGGTCCTATAAATTTTATAAGTCTAATATGACTTTATAAAGAAGGGAGAACAGATAAAGATGATTTAATAAATGAATTAGATACATTCAGAGAAAATTTTCTAAAATTATTATCTTATATGGATGTATTGTGTAAAGATTCAAAAAAACTAGAATTAGCATTACTCTTTCAAGAGGGATATATATACATATATAGACACTATTTTTTAAAAACTCATAATAAAAACTGACTTGAAGAATATCTTATACCAAGATGATTTGATAAATTAAATTTCATTTTCTTTTTTCATCAATATGAACAATGAAATATTGGTTATAAAAATTTAGAAGAACATTTAGAAAAGATAAAAAATGATTGATTTGATGTTGATAAAATAAGAGAAGATTTTCCAAATCTAAAGATAGGATTATAATTTGTTTATTTTTTTTGAAATTAATTTTGTCTTATTTTTTTAAAGAAAATTAATAATGAAAATATAATAATTAAGTTTTTCTATTGCTATTTTTGAAAAAATCGTTATCTATTTGATTATAGAGTGACGGCATCATTCTATCTCCTTTTGGTTTAGGGCTGGGGATTGTCCCCAGCCTTTTTTTATTAAAAGAAAAATTACTTGAAAAGTTAACTAATTAATATATAATTAGATTAACTTTTTATTTTATTAAAAATATATAATTATGAGTAATGCAACTATAGACACTAATATTATAGAACAAATAATAGTTCTATCTAATATTATTAACAAATTGGGTGAAACAGAAATCTTTAAACCTAATAATATCACTACTCTCCAATTTAATATACTAGGGACTATTATTATAGATAAAGCAAAAACTATCAATGATATCAAAAAAAGATTGATAGTATCATCTGCTTCTCTTAGCCAAACTATCAATAGAATGGAAAAAGCAGGATTTATCTCTAGAATATATGGAAAAGGAGACAAAAGAGAGGTATATATAGAGATGAAACAGTTAGGAATAGATACATATAATCAATGTAACAAAGTTTATTTAGAAATGGCTGCTGAGAAATTAGGAGGTTTTTCTGATAAAAATAAAGAGTTATTTTTTAGCTTACTAAAGGAGTTTAACTCATCTATTTCTAAATAAAAGAAAAAATCTCTTGCTTTTCATATTAATTTAATTAATATTTAATTAGATTAAATATGTATTTATTTTTTATTAAAAAATGTTATGAAAAAATTATTAATACTACTTTCTATATTAGTTGTATTCCCAACATATGCTTTTGATATTCCTAATAGTTTCCAAGCTGAATGTTTCCAAAAAGAAGCTACTATAGATTCTCCTACTCAGGAGTCTATCAAAATCAGAAGTAATGAAAATACTATCTTTCCAATACAAGATTCACAATTATTAGATTATAAACTATTAAAGCAAGGAGCTAATAAACCTATAGATTATACAGTATTAGATTATCCAGAATCTGAACAAAAGAGATTGTCAGCTATCCAAGATGGTAATTTTAATACATCATATGCTTTTGATACTATAAGTAGTAACAAGAAAACTATTACTATCAAACTTTCTGAGACATTAAAAGCTTGAGAGTTCACAACTCAATTTATATTTTCTGATTATGATAGGATAGAATATTATATATCTCAAGATAGTTTTATATATATCAAAGTGAAAGAATATGATATAACTGACTATGATTTACAATATTTGAGAATAGTATTTCAAGATAGAAATGAGATAAAAAGAACTAAAATAACAGAAATTAAATTTATGGAGAAGATAAAAAGTACATATCTTATAAATAGTAAATCTAACTCCCCTATATATATATATGTAAATAATAAATGTGAAGTCAAAAAAGATTATAGAGAATTTATAAATGAATATTACCAAAGTAATAAAAAAGCGAATTTCAGTATAGATATCAATACCAAAGAATATGATTTAGTATTTGATACTAGTAATAAATACAATAAAGATATAGATAATGACGGTGTATCTAATAGTCAAGATAACTGTCCTTACAATCGTAATAATAGTCAAAATGATGTAGACAAAGACATGATATGAGATGTTTGTGATTTTGATAATGAGGTTCAGAACTATTTCGAAAATGACTATGATAATGATGGGATTGGTGATGGACTAGACAATTGTAAATATATTTATAATCCACAACAAAAAGATAGAAATGCTAATAATGTAGGTGATGTATGTGCTGATGATGACAGGGATGGAGTGATGGGTTACTTGGATAATTGTCCTGATTTATCAAATAGAGATCAGGCAGATAAGAATATAAACTGAATAGGGGATGCTTGTGAGTTAGACAAAGATAAAGATGGATTGTTTGATAGTATAGATAATTGTATCACAGATAGTAATCCAGGACAGGCTGATGCAGACAAAGATGGGATATGAGATGTTTGTGATAATTGTAAAATGTATAATCCAGATCAGTGAGATAGAGATAATAACAATATAGGTGATGTTTGTGAACAGGAAGAAGAGTATGTAGAGAAAAATGATAAAGATGAGGATGGAATAGTTGATTATAAAGATAATTGTGAATTAGTGGCAAATCCAGAACAAGAAGATGAGGATAGAGATTTGATATGAGATGCTTGTGATAATTGTCCTAAATTCAAAAACCCAGAACAAGAAGATAAAAATGAAAATGGGGTTTGAGATTGGTGTGAAGATATAGATGAAGATGGATTGATAGGATTAGAAGATAATTGTATGTGGCATAGCAATGAAGACCAAAAAGATGAAGATAATAACGGAATAGGAAATATTTGTGAAGATAAAGATTATGATAAGATTGTTGCTATAGAAGATAATTGTCCATTGGATCATAATGTAAATCAATCTGATGTAGATGGAGATAAAATTGGTGATATTTGTGATGATAGTGATGATAGATATGTAGAGTCAAATAAAGAGTTCTTTATTATAATCATGGTTTTGGTAACTTTGATATTTGGAGTCGGTATATTCTTTATGGTTAGGAAACTTAGATAAGCTTAGAGTAAATCTGTTTTATTTTCAGACCGGTCTTAGAAAGCTAAATATTAGTACCAAGACCGGTCTGGAAATATAATAAAAATTGAAAGTAAACTTAATTTACTACGGAGGGCTTACCTTTAAATTATAAATTAATTCTTAGGTTATTCTAGTTTATCTTTAGCGGTTGATGTTTCTTTGTATCAAGCGTTCTCGGCAATGGAAATAGAGAGGCTTTGCTTGAAGAGTTAGAAAAAAATATTGAAATTCAGAGTTCGTCTCACCTCTTGTTTCGTTCTGTATTTCTGATGTAGACCACGGAGTTCTACGCGGTAGAAATAATCCCAGAGGGATTCTTAGATATCGGTTGAAATTAATATTGCTAGATTCCTGTTTCTTTTATTCTTTTAAATTATATAAGAATGCATAAATTATTAAGTCGTTTTGCTTGGGGATTGAGCTTTGTCGCTTGATTTGTTGTTACTTTCATATTAGCTACAATGATAGGGGCTTTAGATAGAGGGATTGATAATGATTCCTTTTTTACTTGGATTATTGTTTCAGGAATTTTTGGTATAATAATCAAGAGTATGTTTTTCGATGTTGGATTTATTCAATCTAGTTTAAGTTTTTTCGCAAAGAGAATAAAAGAGGATATAGTAGAAGAAGGACTATCTGACAGAGAGATATCAGCGAAGTTGGATCAAGTTAATCTACGTGATAAAATAAAAAAGGAAACATTAGAATCATTAGATGAAACTGATGCTAAGCAATTGCAAGGAGATACTTCAGGTATGGAAGTAAGGCCATGATTTGTTATAAATTCTACTAAAAAAGTTGAAGATATAGGTAAGTTAGAAGTACAAGAGAAACTAGAATCTTGGGAGAAAGACCAGGAATTACAATCTGATTCAGAGAAATCTATGGCTACAGAACAGTCTGGAGTTCAGATAGATAACTGAAATGAGAAGTATGACAAAAGACCAACTGCGACAGCAGATATCAAAACTCATACTTATGAAGATAGATTGGAAAAACAAAAGCCGGCAGAACCAAATGCTTTCCAGAAATTCTTTGCTGAAAATACTATGGCTAAAATATGAGGAATATTAGTATTCCTTGCAGTATTGTTTTTCTTGAAACTTATATATGCTTATATATGAGATGTAACTAAACTTATAATTGGTTTTCTAACAGGTTTTGCATTAGTTGGAACCGGGATTTTCTTAGATAAAAAATGACTGAAAAATGAATCAATGGTATTGATGGGTACATGATTTTTAGTAAACTATCTAGTAATATTGGCAGGTAGATATCTTCTAGGAACAAGTACTGCCCCACTTTTATGAGAAACCCTTACATTCTTTTTCTTGATATTGAATACAATATTAGCGGTGATTACTTCATTAGTTTATAAATCACCTACTTTATTATTATTCTCTTTTATCATAGCTTATATCAATCCTTTCTTGATATGAATAGACTCAACAACTCCATATGTTATAGGATGATATGCTATGATTGTTTCCTTTGGTTGATTTATTCTTTCAAACTCATTTAGTGATAAAGAAGATCTTTCTAGAACTTTGAATTATGTAGCTGTATTTTGAGGTATAGGATTATTACTTCTATCTCCTTTCAGCCTAGTTTTATGATGGATGTTCAAATTGGTTGGGATATGAATTGTATCCTTGATTAGTATATTTATAGCTTATAGAACAAAATCTTACAAAGATATGTGAATATTATTTACATTAGCTTATATATCTTTCCTTTTCCTTATGTGAACTGGAAGTTCGGTTCTGGGTGCAGGATTCCAAGAACTTACCGTATATATAGCTTATATGTCTTATATAGTTATTATCTGATTAGCTAGTGTATTAGCTTTTGTATCTACAAGAATTATATCTATTTTGGGACTGGTTGCTTTACCTGTTGTAATGTTAGTTGTCTTGATATCTAGTGGACATATTTTTTATGTGATACCTACATTATTATTGGTTACTATATTATTATTGATAGGATTTGTATCTCTATTTGCTAAGTTGACAGAGATTTTCAAGTATGGGTTCTTTGTGTTACTAGCGTGATTTATTCTCTTGATAAGTAGTTTCTTATGAGAAACTAGTGTGAATTTGTGAATGTATCAAACTGTATGAGTATTTATTACTTCTATTATATTTTTATTAACTGCTTACTATTATTCAAGTAAAGAAAAATTAGAATATCTATATACTCTATGAACTATAGCAACTATATTTATGATAATGCCACTAATCAAAATGAGTGGTGAAACTATGGAAATTAGTATTGCTATAATTATAGTATTATGAATATTCAATATGGTACTACCTTTCTTGAATACTACCCTACTAAAAAGTAATATTAGGAATTTGAGTTTTGGACTAATTTCTTGAATTCTATTTCTGGCTTTCCAATTATATAACTTTGGGGACATATACTTTCCGGGGGTTGAATTATGACTAGCATTTCTGTGACTAGCGGTGATATATTTTGTATTATCATATTTTATGACATTGAAATTGGAGGTAAACTTGAAAGAAGAATCTCCTGATTCTAGCCCAGCTCGTAATGTAGTATATAGTATATTGGGGGTAAGTATATCTTTGTTTAGTTTGGCGATGGTGTTTGTATTCTCATCACAGGCAGAAATTATATCTGTAGCTTGGTTATTTGAAGCTTGTATATTATTCTTCTTCTACCAAAGAGTAAAAGATGAAAAAGTTTATGCAGCAGCTATTGTATTGTTTTTTATAGGAATAATGAGTTTGTTTAGATTGATTCCTTTGACTGAGACTTGAGATTATTTGAGTTTAGTTTCTTTGGCAATGATATTTGGATCATTTGTTGCAAATATAAAATTCTTGGAGAATATAGATAATAAAACTAAAGGACCACATGATATTTTACATGTATTATGAATATTAGCTATATGAAGTATTTTGATTGAGATAGTACCACATTTATGACAATGATGGCATATATTAGCTATGTCAGTATTTATGGTAATATTATGATTAATTTACTTTTATTTCAAAGCTGAAAATTTGAGGAAAGTATTTTATGTGACTTTTATGATATTCTTAGGAGTACATGTTTTGAATGTTAGTTATATCTTAAGTACATCAGACTGATTACCGTTTGTACAATACTTATCTTCATTGGTATTATTATGAGTACCAGTTCTTATAAATCAGATGAAAAATGATGAAGATGATGGTGGAAAATGAATATCAAACGCGATTGTTGTTGCATTTGTGTTATATTCTCTTATAATATCCACTATATATGTTTATGATTTCTTCCAAGATACCTTTGTAATTACTATGTATTGGGGAATATTGACAGCTATAACTTTATTTTATGGGATATCATCTGATAAAGTGAGATTTAGAACTATATGACTTTATATATTAGTTCTTACAGTTGGAAAGCTATTACTTATAGATATATGGTATGGATTGGATGAACCTATATTGAGAGTTGTTGCTCTTATGGCTGTAGGTATACTTATGATAGTTATTTCTATTGCTTATAATAAGAAATATGACGGAAAGATGGCTGAGGAGTTTGATTTAGGAAATTTAGTTGAAAAAGAGAAATTATAAATTAAATTATCCCCTCAATCGTTCCCTAAATCGTTCCCGGGAACAGCACTTTTTAGAAACAAACTCTAGAAACAACCTTTAGAACTAATCTTTCAAGGACTATATTTCCTTCCCGGGAACAGCACTTTTTTAAAAACTTAAATTAATAAATTAATGCAAATAATCAAAAAACCAAATTATGAAATCTTTGTTTCAGAGAAATCTGATGGAAGTTTTAATCCTAAGAATAGAGAGGCGGTATTTTCAGATGTAATAGTCCCTTTACAGCCACATGGGAGTAATGTGTTTCTTATGATGGATGAATATTATTCAAATGATTTGGATGCAGATGGAATTATAACATCATTGGAAGAAACGCCTATAGCTGTGAAATTAGCAGATTGTAATGGAATTGTATTGATGGGAGAAAAATATTTTTGAGTAGTTCATTGTGGTTGGAAAGGTTTGAAAGATGGAATCATAGAAAATTGTGCCTGAAAACTCAGTGCTCTTAATGGTAAATGATCTAATTTAGAGGTTTTTATAGGTCCTTCTATAAGAAGCTGCTGTTATGAGGTATGAGAAGAGTTTAAGGACTTTTTTGAAAAGAAGTATTTGATAAAGAGAAAAAAGAGTTTATATTTGGATATGCTACAATATATAAAGGATATATTATTAGAGTTAGGGATTTCTAAAATAGAAGTTCATTCTGATTGTACTAAATGTAGCGGAAATTTCTTTAGTCATAGGAATGAAGATAAGAAAGAGAGGTTTTTGGTAGGAGTGAAGAAGTTTAATAGTAAATAGAAGTTTTTTTCGTGATTGGTGATTATTGTCTCCAATCACGTTTTTTTTATTTAAAAAATCCCTTTGAAATTATACTTTTTTTATATATTATTAGCTTAATTTATTTCCAAAAAATCTAATGAGAAAAGAACTATTTATTATAAATAATATTCCAAACCTGAAAATCCACTTGAAAGAAACAGAAAATCAACAATATATCTTCCTAAATGAAAAAAAGTGAAGCATACTAGCTTTTCAGATTATGAAAATAATTCAGAAAGAAGCTAAAGATATAGATAGAGTTATATTCTTATGACTTGGATATAGTAAGGAAAGTAAATATCATTGAAAAATAGTACAGGTAGATAGAACTTTCTTATTTTCAGAAGATATTATAGATAATCAAAGAGTTACTAATAATCAAATATTTATAGAAAATCCAGAGGAAATAGCTGAAGAGTCTATAGATAAAGTAAATTCTAATACTCTTTGGGATTTATCAAAACTACCAGATGGTCTAGAAGACTTTGGGGATATTTATGATACTGAAAGTTTTTGGATAGCTCAGCTTAGTAGTCAAATATGAAAAAAACTATTTATATTGAAGTATATTCCAAAAGATAATGATATTATAGATAACGATTATATAAATAAAATGATTTGTCATATAGAAGAATATACACCAGATCTTAGTATTTGAAGTAGTATAGCTAAAACTATAGAAATATCTGATAATTGGGAGAAATATTTTGAGAATCCAATACAGGATAATTTCAAATATGCTAATGATAATATCAGGATCATAGAATCTAATAAGAAATGAGAACTTATCAGAAAAACACCTGAACATTATGGACCTGCATGAAGTATATGATATAGTGTTCTGAGATGATACAATTGTTTGTGAAGTTGTAAATATTGTTACTTACAATCATATTTCAAATCTCCTGATATGGTGAAATTTTGGAATACTGCAGATTTTATAGAATATATAACAAAGTTTGTTTCTGATTTTAGAAAAGAAGATACTACTACTCCCCTTTTCTTTTATGATGGAGATGCACAAGATAGTCTAGGATATTACAAATTAGATAAAACTATAGAACAGTTGAACGAATTTATATCTATGTTTGAAACTTTGGATAATACTTTTTTTGAAATTAGAACTAAGTGTATAAAAGATAATATAGAAGAATCTTATAAAGATTTGAAAATATCCGCAAATACTATATATGCTATTACTTTCTCTCCTGAAAGTATAATAGATATGCATGAGGAATCTACAGCTATGTTGGATAAACGTATAGAATTTGCAAAGTATATTATTTCAAGATGAGGAAAAATAGGTGTTAGATTAGATCCATTTATATTTGATAGAGAAACTCTAGAAGAAAGCATTACAGAATACAAAGAATTGATAGAAAAAATCAAAGAAAATTTTGATAAAAAAGATATTTTCAATATATGAGTAGGTACGCTTAGACTGAAATCCAACCTTTATAAAAAATTAAATAAAGTAAACTCCCCTCTTGTAGATAATTTATCCAAAGAAGGCGGTTTCTATAAATACGATAGAGAAGTTAGGGACAGAATATACGACTTTCTTTCTAAGGAGTTAGAGGGATTGTGTGAGGAGAAGTATATTTGTATGGATATATAATATTAGCTTCTTCCTTATGGAAATGATAAATTATAAGGTGAATTGCGTAGAGAGGGTGCCTTGGGGTATATATCCTCTCAGTATCTATATTTTATTCTTATTTTCTATCAAAAATAGCTTGATATTTTATATGTTTTTCTATATTATATAGAGGTCATAGTTAATTTTAATATAATCAAATATTTATTATGAGTGAACTTAATAAAGGAATAGATTTGAACAAAAAAAATGAAGAAAAAAATTTAGAAGATGATTTACAATGAACAACAGAAAAAGTATCAGCTAAATTAGATTCTACAATGAATAATCTAGACGATAATTCTAATGTTCAAAAAATATGAAAAAGTAAAGTAATAAAAAAAGCATTAAATTCTAAAGTTGTAAATAAAATAAATGAAAACATTATAGCAAGTCTAAAAATTATATTTATTATATTATGAAGTTTTTTTATAGTACTTGGAATTGCATGAGTTTTAATTACTTTGTCTCGTTATGATAAAGGATGGAGTGCATTTATGTGAGTAGTAACTTTTTCAAATTTTACTAGATGAGTATCTGTATTATTATTTCTTTTTCTATCATTAGTAATAAGTGTAGGAGATATAATAGCTTGATTTGCTATCATAAAACAGAAAAAATGGACTAAAACAATATTATTGATTATGCTAGCTATAGCAGTTTTGATGTTCTTATTATCTTTAGTTTATCTAAAAGATAGATTTGCAGATGGAAGTAGCCGGACTACATTAAGTTGATATGTGCCTGATACTGTAGGAGCGATATTTAGAATAACTTTTTATGTAGCTATTACAGTATTAGTATTCAAAAATTATGATACTATATCTTGAAAAGAAAAAGCATCAGATGAAGAAGATAAAGAAGAATATGATGATGAAGAATACGAATATGAATATGAAGAGGAAGAGAAAGAAGGTGAAGAATAAAAAATAACCACAAAATTATTTTTATTATGAATAAATATTAAATATGAAAAGAAATAATTATCTTATTTTAGCGTCTATGTTGCTATTTTTTCTAGTTTGATTCTCGGTTTATTGAGAGAATCAAAATAATGAGAAAAAATTAGATATAGGCATAGAACAAATTATTACAGAATGAAAAATTCTTTGATGAAATCAAGTTTTAGAAATTAAGTCTACTACAAATAAAAGTCTAATACAAGATACTTTGCCTTATGCTAAATGAGAAGTAATAGTAAAGTTCAAAGAAAATGCAGTAAATTTAAATTCTACTCAATGATTATCTTCTGCAAACTCTATAGCTAATAGTAAATGATTTAAAATTAAATGAAATAATAAAAAAGCTAATATAGTTTTATTTGAAACTGAATGAGAAAAATCTGTAGAAGATTTAATATTAGAATTAAGTAAGAATTCAGATATAGAATATGTAGAACCTAACTATATAGCTTATACACTAGGGATAAGTACAGACGATACTTACAAAACTAATATGTGGGGATTGGATAATACTGGGCAAGATATAAATGGAAATACATCTACAAATGATGCTGATATAGATTGGCCTGAAGCAATGGAAGTATTTACTGGAAATTCAGATCAAAATATTACAGGAACTATAATAGCAGTAATAGATACGGGGGTATGATATAAACATCCTGATTTGATAAATAAAATGTGGGATGGGACAGATTGTAAAGATTATAATGGAAATGCTTTATGAGGTTGTATACATGGTTATGATTTTGGAGCTTGAGATGTAAATCCCTTACCATTAAATAGTTCCCATGGTACTCATATAGCTGGAACTATAGCAGCTGAGATGAATAATTCAGAAGGTGTTATATGAATAAATCCTAATGGGAAGATTATGGCATTGAAAGTTTCTCGAGGTTTGAACGATGCTTTGTATACATTTGATATAGTAAATGCTATAGATTTTGCAACTCAAAATGGTGCAAAAGTAATCAATGCAAGTTATGGATCTACTGATTTTAGTCAGACATCATATGATGCTATAGAAAGATTTCAAGCTGTATGATGAATATTTGCTACAGCAGCTTGAAATTGAAATTTTGATGGAGGTGTAGATTATGCATGAGACGATCATAATACAGAAGTTAATGTGTATCCTTGCGATTTTGATTTAGACAATATAATATGTACAGCTGCAACAGATACAAATGATGATTTAGCTGATTATTCAGATTTTGGTTCAATTACTGTAGATGTATGAGCACCTGGTGGGACTCGGGCTTATGGAGCTGCTCAAATATATAGTACTATAGTAGCTGAAAAAAGCATTCATTTGACATGAAATTTATCAGAAACTACTGAATGAGAAATTCCTAATGTATTTACTGAATGAGGCTTCGCTACAAATTGGTGAGTTGAATATACACCACAAATTTCTGTAGATAGTTGGTTGAAAACTGAATATAATGCTTCCCCTTATAGTAATGCAGTAAATACCTATGTAATATCAGATGAATTGAATATAGTGCCTGGGTCAGATTCAAGTATAGGATTTTATGTTTGGTGTGATACTGCGACGGGAAACTGAGATTATGCAAATTTCTTTGTTACTTATAATTGAATTAGATATTATGGAGATGATTATAATGAAGATTCTATTACAGATTATTCTATTTCGATATTATGATGAACTGGAGATTATCAATATGTTAGTATGGACTTAACTGCATTTAGTAAAAATGATATGCAAATAGGTTTTGAATGGACAACAGATCTTACAGGAGATAATAATCATATATGATGTGCTTTTGCAGATATAAAAGTTTACTGAGAATTAGATGGTTCAGATGGTACATATGGTTGGATGAATGGTACTTCTATGGCAACTCCCCATGTGGCTGGTTTAGCCTCTTTAGCATATTCTTATAGACCAGATTTGAGTTATAATACTATTGTAGAACAAATTATAAATAATGGTGATAGTTTAACTTCTCTGAATGGAAAAACTGTTTCTGGAAAAAGAATTAATGCATACAATACATTAGATGCAATAACCGAACCAGTTGGAACTATAAGTTTCCAAGAATGAAATACTACAAGTATTACAGGTGTAACTTTAGATTTAAGTACGGATTCTACTCTTAGTTATAGTTTGTCATGACATGTTGCGAATCTATATACTGGAACTATAAATGGAGATACAACTTTAGATATAGAATTAACTTCAGGTTGGGGAGAAAAAACGGTAGGTATAACTTATACAAATGGAATAGGAGAAACTAATACTATATACGATATAATTACTTTAGAAGAACTTTTGGCTGTAACTAGTATAGCAGCATGATGATTTCATAGTTGTTATGTTTTAGATAATGCTACAGTAAAATGTTGGGGAAGAAATAATTACGGACAGATTTGAGATGATACAATTCGTAGAAGAAAAACACCAGTGGCTGTAAGTGGCTTGGATGATGTAGATACATTAGCCTTGTGAAGAGGACATAGTTGTGCATTGTTGACAGATGCTACAGTAGAATGTTGGGGAAGAAATGATTTATGACAATTAGGAGATACTACTACGGTTATGAGAAAAACACCAGTAGCAGTAAATGGATTAACAAATGTAACGCAACTAGTAGCTGGATATCAACATAATTGTGCGTTGATAGAAGGAGGTACTGTAAAATGTTGGGGATGGAACAAATATGGACAATTATGAAATGGAAATAAGATAAACAAAACTAAACCTGTAAATGTAAATCTAACAGGCGTAGTAGAATTGTCAGCATGACGGGTTCATACATGTGCATTATTGACAGACAATACTGTAAAATGTTGGGGAAGAAATAATTACGGACAGTTGTGAGATGGAACTACAGAGCTAAGTAAATTACCTACAGACGTAAGTTGATTGACAGCCGTGACTAATATAAATTTATGATGATATCATAGTTGTGCATTATTGACAGACGATACAGTAAAATGTTGGGGAAGAAATAATTATGGTCAAATAGGAGATTCTAGTAATGTTATGAGAAAAACACCAGTCTCTGTAAGCGGACTTACTTCTGTGAGTAATATAACTATATGACATGTAAGTAGTTGTGCGTTATTGACAGATGATACGCTAAAATGTTGGGGGAAGAATAATTATGGACAATTATGAAATGGAACACTAAATGATAGTAATATACCAGTATTTGTAAGTAGTTTAGATAATGTAAATCAAATAGATATGTGATATCAACATACTGCAGTATTTACAGAGACTGAAGAAAGTAAATATTGGTGATATAATAAATATGGACAGATAGGAGATGGAACTACAGTAGATAGATCTCTTCCTACAACGATTAATTAATAATCTGTTTTGAATAGTGAATATAGAATATAGAAAATATAAAAAAGTTCTGATGAAATTCAGAACTTTTTTGTTACTTATTGAAATTAAGTATTATTAATCTATTTGAGATTATTTCAGTTAAGGATTGCTATAAAATATTTGGAATTACTCTTCAAATCGAGATAATAAAATAATAATATCTTTGCCTGAAGACTTTTTTATGGAGTAGCACTTGCATCTTCTATATATCTCAAAGCAGAACCAGTCATAGGTGTAGAAAATATAACTGCTTTTTCATCGATAGAACCGACTAAATCAGAAACTGTATATGTAGAATTAGTATAATCAACAAAGTCATTCATAGTACCTGAAAGTGAAAAGACTCATCATACAAATCATATCCCTCCATTACTATCATACATCAATCAAATAGGAATATCTAATCATAGATAAGTTTCATAACCAAAATTTTCTTTTAATTCTTCCGATGAATCTAAACTATTACTTGCAAAATCATAAACTCTACCTGCCTGCAAAGTAAATAAATTAGTGTAACTCCCCCCTCACAAATCTTGATAATAATCAATTTGTCCATAAATATTATCAGGATAACCTGTACAGTTGGTATAAAAAGACCCTGTCAGATAAAGTTGGTCATAAGATCAAGTACCTGCTTGTAAGTCTGTTAGTGTATCATCATCCAAAGGCCATATAGTATCTCATTTGAGATCATTCCAATAATAACCATTCATAGTTTTGTCACAAACTCTCAAGTCTACCCCACTATTTACATATATATTTTCACCAGTTCATATATAAGTGTTGCTTGTATTGATAAAAACACCAAACATATTAGAGCCTCAAGCATTGAAATGTATCCATGACGATTTGGATATTAAACTTTTATCTAATCACAAAAAGCTTAGAAGATCTCATAAAGCTATAGATAAAGTAGTACTATATTCTATATCAGAATTTAATAATTTTTCTTTACCTTTGGTAATATTGTAAAGTTGTTTGACATTGGCTAATCATTCATTGTCTATCTCCATATATTTTATTCATTCTGAACCAGAAAGATAAGCAAAATATTGTCACCATCACTCTCATAAATTTTCTATTTCTAAACTATAATCTCATAAATTATCTAAAGGAAATATATAATTACTAGTAACTATATCAGTTACTGTTTTGTTTGTGTTAAGGTTTTTTAGACTAAATTTAACTCAATCTGTAATTACATCTCAAGTAATAGAAATCGCAAGCTCTCAAGGATTAGTTACTGAGAAAAAACCTGTTTCTATTTTTTGTTTAGGCTGGATAAATCCATAAGAAGATCTAAATTTACAGTCATCATCTTCATAATTACCTAATGCATCATAACAATATAAGTTTCCTCAGCCTTGATTATAATGTTTCATATATGTTTCTGTAAGTTCAAAGTTTTGTTTATTGATTACATCTGATTGGAATAAATCATCATAGAGACTATTGAAATCTCCAAGCATAAAATTGAAACTAATCATATAGAATCACATAAATAAGACTACTCCTGTAGTAATAAGTACTAGTACAATAACCATTTATTTTATATTATTAATAATAAGTGACTTTATTATAATTTTTTCTTTGATAGTTTCTAGTCTTTTTTCTTTCTTTGTTCTTGTTTGGAGAAGAGATTTCTCCACTAAAGATAGCTTTTTCAGTTCAAATTGGTCGAAATGACGTTAATTTTTTAGAAATGTTGTTACTTTTTTTCATAAACATTAAAAATCAATAAGATCTTCCAAACTATCTTTAATATTATCTTTTTTATATTTATGGATAGCATTTCTAACAGCTAATAATGGTAATACAGCTGCTCTTCTTCTTCTAGGACTTACCTCAAAATCCATTTCTAACATATAACTATAATCTAGGGTTAATATTTTATCTAGATTATATTCACAGATATCTTCAGCTAAAACACTAGCAGCAGCTGTAGTTATAGTAGAAGGGTTACCAGCAAAACTATATTCTAATATATTGTTTCATTCTATTTTCAGATATATAGTAACATCATCTCCGCAAACTCCATTATCTTCTTCTTGTTTTACAGTGAAGTTTTCCATTTCGAAATTATTTACAGGATTTTTTGCATAATCCGATATTAGTGAAGATATTCTCATATTTAGTAAATTATAAATAAAATATTTTTATATTCTACTTATATGTCTATATATATCAATCATATTTCATTTAAAAAAATAAAAAACATTAAAAATGCATAAAAGAAGCTTGACAAACAGTCAAAAATAAATATTACTCTATAGTAATAAAAGAGTTTTAATTAAGAATAAGATAAGATGATTAAAGAAACTGGACAATCAGCTAAAATACTTAGTTTTATAAAAAAAGTAAACATTTTTTTGAAAAAAGAAAAAGATTTTTCTTTAACTACATTAGAAAAGATTCAAAAAAGTACAAAAGAACTTTTGGATATATTAGAAACTAAAATAGTTACTAAAAAAGCTGAGATACCTAAACAAGTAGAAGAAGCTATAGAAAATAGAACTATAATAAATTTGCAGAAATTTATAGAAGAAGATAAATCTTTATGAGATATGCCTTTAGATTCATTTCTAGAAAAATTTATTACAGATAATCTTGTACAGCATATAAGGAAATTTGCAGATGGAGAAGATTTGAGTATTCCTATATCTAAATTTTTGACTTCTATAGTATTGAAAATTAATGGATTGTATGATATAAGAAAAATGAAGATAGAACATATATCTGCAAAACCTAAATATAGTCAACTTATATTAATTTTTGATAATATATATATAAATGATTTAAAAACATATGATACTGTATATCATGCTTCATTATATTCAAATGCTAAATTGAATTTTACAGAACAGGATTTATTTATATCACATATCAATGTGGTATCTACTAGAAAACTTATATTATTGGAAGGGATGAAAGGAAACCTACCTGATGGAGCTATAGATTTAGGATATAATCATATATTATTTCTAGGTAATTTACATTATTCTATGGAAGAAATATTTAGAAATTTGAATTCTTTTATACACCCAAAAGATATGGAAAAAGAAACACCTAAGAATATTTTAACTAAGGCGGTAGAAGAATTTGCGGAAACACTTAGACTTAGAGGAGGTTTAATAAAAGAAAAAAGAAAAAAAAGCAAGATACTGAGATAGATATTAGATTCTGATAGAAGAAAACTAATAATAATTAATTATATTTTATTAAAAAACTTATAACAATGGAAAATAATAAAAATAGAGAATTTATATCTATACAATTAGGTGAAGACTGGAATGTTTCACTTGAATGAAAGGAAAGACAAGCTCCTAGGTTAGTTAATGATAAATTAGCTACTATATTATTAGAAAAAACATCTCAACTTATATTTTTAGATATAGCTAGTGAAAATGGAATTTTCAATGCATTACTAGTAGATATATCTAAATGAGGTTGTAGATTTTTATCAAATCAAGAGTTTGTAGAAGGAGAAGATCTAGATATTACTATAGGTTTGACGGGCTGGGAAATTAGTGGAAATGTTATTATAAAAAGAGTTGTGAAATATGGGTCTTCATATGAAATAGCAGTAGAATTTCAAGATTTGACTGAAGAAGATGAAAATTATATATCTCGTATATTGATTCCAGGACTTTTGGAAGATTAATAAGTTTGATTATATAAAAAAAACTGAGATATTAATTATCTCAGTTTTTTTTATTGTCAAATAATTTAAATTTTTTTCATTCAATTAATGATTTTTTCTTCACATACATATAATATATTATTTCCATTCTTTTTTATTAGTAATGTAGGTGTTTCTACAATTCATAATTTTTTAGAGTCTATTGGATGCTCCAAAACATTACAAAACCTAACGGTATATCATTTAATCCATCATCTAATAAATAGTCCTGGAAATTTTAACATAATATTTTGACAACCAGAACAAGCTGGATGTCCAAATATAACTATTATTTTATCTTTAGCCTCTATTTGTTTATTTAATTTTCCTTTTTTAATATAAAAAGGACCAAATCTTTTCATAAACTTCATCATATTTTTTAATACTGATTCTTTCATACTTTATTATAAATTTTCTAATATAGATAAAAATTTTTCCTCTATTTCTTCTCCAATTTTTTTTATAAGTTCGCTTTTATTATTGGATAATTCAGATTTTATAGGTTGGAAAGTAATAGTTGTTCCTTTTCAAGACGTATAAATCACGATATTACAAGGCATAAATACTCATATATTCATATCTTCATCCAAAACTTTTGCCACTATATCTGGTTTACCTATTCCTATTATTCTATATTCTCATATAGATTTATTTAGTTTAGCAGCCATTTTCTTTTTCATATCTATTTCTATAGATATATTAAAACCCTCTATTTCTAATTCTTGCATTAGAAGTGGATATGCAGTATTGAAATCATAATTTAAAGTTTTAGTTATTAAATCCATTTGATAAGATTATATATGAATTAAAAAAAGATTATTGAACTATATTAAATGTAGTATAATAGAAATGAAAATAAATTCAAATAATCATATATTTTTTATTATAATTTACTAATTAATTTATTATCCAATCGAATCTTCCATTTCCAATTCAATCAATCTATTTAGCTCCCCTGCATATTCCAAAGGTAATTTCTTGATAATAGGAGATATAAATCCATTTACAATCAATGCAGCGGCCTCATCTTCTTTGATTCCTCTACTAGTAAGGTAAAATAAACTATTTTCATCTATTTTTCCTGCAGAAGCTTCATGAGCTAAACTAACATTTGTATTTTCAGAAACGATACTTGGTATTGTATCACTTATAGATTTATTGTCTAACAATATAGCATCACATTGAGTTGTGTTTACAGCATTTTCAGCTCATGCTCTAATATCTACAGAACCTCTATATATATTTATTCCTCCATTCTTACAGATAGATTTACTTACTATTTTTGATGATGTATCCTTTCATATATGTAATATCTTGGCTCCCACATCTTGTACCTGGCCTTTACCTGCATATGCCACTCACAAATGGTCAGCTTTTGCATTGTCTCATTTCAAAACACTCATAGGATACAACATAGTTTTTGCGCTTCCGAAGTTTCCTCATATCCACTCTATATATCCATTTTCTTCTACCAATGCTTTTTTGGTATTTAGGTTATAAGTATCAGTAGACCAGTTTTCTACAGAGGAATATCTCATTTTGGCTCATTTTCATACAAAGATTTCTACACCTCCTGCGTGTAGTGCTCTACTATTGTATTTAGGAGCAGAACATCATTCTATATAACTACCTTCAGAATCTTCATCTAGAATTATCAAAGTATGTTCAAATTGTCCTCCATTTGCTGTATTCATTCTAAAATAGGTTTGTAATGGTTCAGTAAGTTTTACTCATTTGGGAACATGAATGAAAGTTCCACCGCTCCATACCGCTCCATGTAAAGCAGCAAATTTATGATAAGAAGCTGGTATAAGTTTCATAAAATATTTTCTAACTAATTCTTCGTGAGTATGTAAAGCTTCATTCATATCTTCAAATACTACTCATTTGTCAGCCCATTTTCCTTTGATATTGTGATATACCATTTCAGAATCAAATTGTCCTCCTGCTCCTGCTAAATATTCTCTTTCAGCTTTGGGAATCCCAAGTTTCTCAAATTTATTTTTGATTTCATCAGGTACATCTTTCCAATCTTTTGCATATTCTTTTTCCAAAGCTTCAGGTTTAGCAAAAAATATTATTTTATCAAAATCAAGATCGGATATATCAGGACCCCATGTTGGCATTGGTTTTTCTTGAAATACTTTTAGACATTCTAGTCTATGATCCAACATCCAAGATGGCTCATTGTTTTCATATGAAATTTTTCTTACAACATTTTCATCTAATCATTTCAATAGAACCGAATATTTTACCTTATCTGGTAATTCTATAAAGTTTGTCATTATTTATGTTCTTTAATTCAATAAACTTTTAACTCTCTTATTTCATAACTATTTTTTAGTTTGTTTGGGGGGATAAAGTGGAACTGTATAATAGAGAGATTTTTCTTTAAGTAATTATTGAGTTCCATTATCTTTTAGATATATTTTTGGAATTTAGTATATTTGAATTTACAAAAGAATCAAGTTACTTTTCATCTTCTAAAATATCTTTCAATGGTGTAGTTGGTAAATTTTCTATAGTTTCAAAAATAAAATCTAATATAGAATAGAAATTAGTTTCTAAATTATCTATAGTAAAAGAAGATAATTCTCATATTACATTATTTGGCATATCTTGAACAGAGATTATTTCTATAGTTTCATCTAGTTTTTGAAAAGTAAAAGCTTTACCTATAGCTAATTTTATTTTTTCTTTATCTGTTATTTCAAATCATTTACTAATGATTTCCTCTAATATTTCAGGAGTTAATATACGATAACCACTTTTTTTATAAGAAAGATATAATGCATTTCATTCTTCCCAAACTTGATTCAAAGAGATATAAAATAGATAAGCATATATTTTTTCATAAACATCTTCTCCAAATTTCTCTGATATAAGTTTTTTCAATTGAGTCAGTTTTACTGTATCTATATCACTATTTTTATTCAAAATTTCTAGAAAATTTCTATCTATATTTTCTTTATCTATAATAGATACAAAAAAGCTCCAAAAGTATGTTTTATTATTAAAAAAATTAATTTCTATATTTTTTTTATAAGTTTCTGCTAAATCAAAAACTTGTTCTGAATTTTTATAATGACTATATTCTTTTAATTTCTTCTTTTTTGCTAATTCTATAGGAGTTGTTTCTTCTTTTTTAGGTTCTATAGATATTTCAACATTTTTTCATTCTTTTACTGATTCTACAGGAGCCAATACTTTTTCTCATTTCTTCACTGATTCTATAGGGACTGCAACATTTTCTCATTTTTTTACAGATTCTATAGCTACTAATACTTTTTCTCATTCTTTCACTGATTCTACAGGTACTTCAACTTTTGTTCAAGGTTTTACGGATTTACTATAAACCATAACATTTTCTCATTCTTTCACTGATTCCACTGGTACTACAATTTTTTTTCATTCTTTTACATATTCTATATCTACTAATACATTTTCTCATTCTTTCACTGATTCTATGGCTACCAATACTTTTTCTCATTTCTTTACAGATTCTACAGGAACTCATACATCTGCTCATTTTTTTATAGACTCTACTGGAACTATAACTTGTTCTCATTTATCAACATATTCCATAGGGATAGCTAAAGATTTACCCTGTATTGCTGCTCCTATACTTCATGAGGTTTTTTCATCTTGAGTTTCTATAGATAGTTTATCCTTTGTAGGAAATTTTCTTTTTTTCTTTTTAGCTTTTATATAAAGAATTTCTTTTTCAATTTTTTCCAAGTCTAAATTTCCAGCAATAGGATTTTCTCATATTGTTGTTTCTATCGCTTCTTTTCAATTAGTTACTATTCAATCTACTTTTTCACTTGCAAAAACTGGTTGAGTTGTAGCAAAATGAAGTGCTATCAAACTTCAAGTTAATATTCTTTTCATGTTTTATATATTGTCTTTTATACTATAAAATTTTTCTAATATTTTTTTGTTATTAATTATGTGTTTTTATAGCTTTTACCTTTATATTCAAAAATAAAATCCATAATAGAGTAAGTTTGATTTTTAATTTTTTCAATATTTTCAATAGGTAATTTTCATATAATTTTCAATCCTCCAGGTGCTATAGAAAGCATTTCTATACTACCATCATTTAATTTTCTAAACGTAAAACTGTTATAAGAATCAATATTTCCTACTATTTCAAATCATACAATATGAAAATAATCTATTAAATCTTCTGTCAAAATAAAGTATGTATCTTCATTGTTTTCTTGAAATAATTGGGATTCCATATTCCAACTTTCTCCCAAAGAAAGAAGAAATAAATAATCAAAGTAAGCTTTATGAGCATTTTCACCAAATTTTATATCTAATTTGTTTCATAAATCAGATAAATCATAATTATCAATATTTCATCATAAAACATCCTCCATCATATCAGTTTGACATGCTTCAGGGGCTGAAACATAGCCAAAATATTCCCAGAAATATCTAGGATCTTCTTTATATTCTATCAAAATATCTTCTTGAAAAAACCTTTCAAATTCTATTATTTCTTCTTGATGTGAATATTTAGGTTTTTCTTCTAATACTGAAACTATATCAGCTTTTCATTTTTTAGTTTCAACTTCTGTATTAGAATCAGCTAAAATAGGGTCGTTTACTCCCAATGCTAATGTTATTAGAGCTCCAGTTAATATTTTTTTCATAGGAAATAATTAAATATTAAACATAATTCTTATACAGATTTTGTCAAGATTTTCAAGATAATATCACTTATATTTAGATTCAGATCTAATCTATGATTTTTCCAAATTCCAGTTTAGAACTATATTTTTTCTATTTGGAGCTAGGACAAGACAATCTAATCTTAGTTATCAATTACTATTATTAAAATATAAAATTTTGGAGCTAGCTTTAAATTTTCTATACTACTGCACCAGCTTTATAAAAAAGGTAGACAAACTCTAGTTTAGAACTAAGAAAAGTCAAGAATAAATTTTGCAGAAACACTTGAAAAAGCAAGAAAAATAAGTATAAAAAAAGCACTGAA
>Ga0208901_1000389_pt1 | contig 22551 bp, 20 predicted proteins | sample AntAceMetag02UKF_FD_184764 | JGI IMG/M metagenome (GOLD analysis project Ga0208901, IMG submission 184764) | Saline lake microbial communities from Ace Lake, Antarctica - Antarctic Ace Lake Metagenome 02UKF (SPAdes) (version 2) | ecosystem: Environmental > Aquatic > Non-marine Saline and...
TTAAGGCGGCGGTTAATCTTGCCAACCGCTTTTATATCATGAGCAAAGGACAGGTGGTTTTCGATGGAGATGCCCCGGCCCTGCTCGCAGCGGATGATATCAGGAAGAACTACCTGGAGGTATAAAAGAGAAAGGAGGTGTATTCAGCATTTCTAAAAGGGATGAGAATTAGATGGCATCAACCTTAAGAATGGAGAGAACGTTGATCATGAAAAAAATATTGGTTTGTCTGGCAGTTTCACTGGTAATGGTAACGGGCTTCTGTTTTGTAACGCAAGCTCAAGCAAAGGATCCAATCAAGCTGGGAGTGGTTGAGCCGCTTTCCGGAAATTTCAAAGATATCGGTGATCGTTATCTTGAAGGTGTTGAGTACGCAGTAGAGCTTATTAACGAACAGGGTGGGCTTCTTGGCCGGAAAGTAAAGATCTATGCCATAGACAGCGAGCTGAAACCTGATATCGCAACACGTAAGGCTAAAAAATTGATTCTCAAAGAAGGTGTGAAATATTTCCAGGGCGGTACAGGGAGTTCCGTGGGAGCGGCCATGTCGGCGCTGGCCCTGAAGAGCAATGTCCTGATGACCTCATACGGTATGGAAGCAGCCAGTTTGACCGGAAAAAAATGCAACAAAAACTTTTTCAGGGCTGACTGTAATACAGATACGCACTCCTCCGCCCTTGCTGCCTGGGTAGCCAAAAGCGGCGCTAAAACAGTGTTCGGCATCGCCCAGGACTACTCCTTCGGACACGAAGCCATGTCCGCCTTTGTAAAAAAACTCAAGGCATTAAATCCATCCGTAAAAATGGTCGGCGAAATTTTCCATAAGATAGGCGAGAAAGATTTTGCCCCCTATGTGAGCCAGATCATCAATTCCGGTGCTGAAATAGTTTTTACCCCTAACTGGGGAACTGACCTTACACTGCTGCTTAAACAGGCCAAACCACTTGGACTGAAAGCCAAGTTCGTCTGCTATTTCCTGAATGACGAAACCGCCATCGAGTCCATAGCCAACGACGCCGCAGTCATCGGCAGTATTACCGGCGACGACTATATGTTGACCATTCCCCTGGAAGCCAACAAAAAATTTGTTGAAGGGTTTTACAAAGCAAAGGGTCATTATCCGTCATGGCTGCGAGGGAAAGCCTACCAGGCCACCATGTTCTGGGCCAAGGCCGTTGAAAAAGCAGGAAAAGACGATGTGGACGCTGTAAGGGCAGCATGGGAAGGACTTTCCTATGATGGACCTGCAGGCACATGGTATATGAGACCCTGCGACCATCAGGCCCAGGTTCCCATATGGATGGCGGAAATCGTAAAAGACAGCTCGTTTTACAAACATGCGTACGTGGGTACCCCCACCATGATTCCCGCCAAAGATATTGAAATTCCGTGCGCGGAAACAGGGTGTCCCGGATTGGGCAAGTAAGGCAGTAAAAACTCCGTTCAGGGGCAGGCGCTTTCATTCTTCCTTGCCCTTGAACCACGAAAACTGAATCTTCATCCTGAACGGCGCCATCGGAAATTCTGATGGCGCCGTTCTCAGGTACACGTCAAGAATAAGGAGCGTTTCATGACTAAACGGCTAAAAAACAAAGCAATCATCACAGCGGCCCTGACGGGCGCGATTCATACACCGTCTATGTCTCCCTATCTCCCCGTTACCCCGAAGCAACTCATCGACGAAGCCGTTGCCGTTCATGAAGCCGGCGGCGCCGTAGTCCATCTCCATATAAGAGATCCCGAAAACGGATGCCCAACGGCAGACCAGGATGTTTTCAGGGAGATTGCAGAGGAAATAAAGAAACAGTGCGATATCGTCCTATGCGTCACGACCGGAGGCCGATTAGGAGAATCCGTTGAAAAACGGGGCAAAGTGGTTTCCGAGTTGAAACCGGAACTGGCTTCGCTCAATGCAGGGTCTTTGAATTTCGCACTTTTCCATGTGGCGGATAAAATCAAAGAATGGAAATTCGATTGGGAAAAACAATACCTTAAAAATACGGAAGATTATATTTTTCCCAATACCTTTAAAACCATGCGGCAATTCCTGACGAATTTTGAAAAAATGGGAACAAAGCCGGAATTCGAAATCTACGACGTGGGGATGATTAACAACCTTGCCTTTGCCATCGAAGCAGGCTACGTCAAAAAACCGGTGTACCTTCAGTTTGTTTTAGGGATATTGGGAGGAATGCCGGCGACACCGGAAAACCTTGTTTTTCTTGTTGAAACCGCCCGAAAAACCATTGTTGACTTTGAGTTTTCCGCCTGTTTTGCAGGAAAGGCGCAGTTCCCTTTATGCACCCAGTCGCTGATTATGGGGGGGCATGCGCGCGTCGGACTGGAGGACAACCTCTATCTGGAAAAAGGTATTCTGGCCAAAAGCAGCGCAGAGCAGGTGGCCAAGATCATCCGGATTGCCCGTGAACTGGGAATTGAGCCTGCCACACCGGAAGAGGCTCGCGAAATTTTAGGGCTGAAAGGTCTTAAGAACGTCGCTTTTTGATAGAACGCTAAAAATGCCATCCTTTCCAAAAGCACCTTTGATACCCCCGTGCCCTAAGAATAAGGAAGGAAGCTGGAGCTTCCATTGAGGCTGCGTTCCCAAACTGGAGTTTGGGAACGAGAAGAAGGGACTTATTTTGTTGCCACACGGTGAATGATCTCAAACAGGCTCATGGCATTCCGGCCGTTTTTCTCTGCAATATCTTTGAGGCTCTCTTCAGGCCGGGCAACAATACCCTTTTCCTTTAAAACACGCAGAAGTCCTTTCATGTCCAGATCAAAACCGGCACAGATCTGCGCTATGGTCTTTCTTCCGAAGCCTGGTGGCGGGTTGTCTGGGAAAGACTTCCCTCCATCCGATCCGACTGCAGCTTCTTTCATAAAGGCGTATAACTCCCTCGGGCTGATGTGATTTTCCTTTGCGATTTGAAGGATGCTCTGATACTCGTCTTTGAATCGAATTCCAGCCCCTTTAAGAAGAATCTTTGCCTTTTTCAGATCCAGATCCGTTTTCTTTGCAAAGATTTTCAGCGACGACAATTCTGCGTGGCCATAGGGCGGTTCGCCATATTTCTGATTGGTCGCATCGGTAATGCTGTTTCCGATGGATACGATGGTGCTCATGGGAGGTAATTCCAGGAGAGTCCCCAGGCAGACAATCAAGGTAAGCGCCAGGGCAACATTGAAATTGCCGGTAAAGACACGTATTCTTTTGGTTTTGTCTTTCAGGTAGGCGGTAATGACCTTCCAATTGTAGGTTATGTGGAAAATTCCCGCCACAAGCAAAAGAACGCCGAGGTTTAAATGTACGTTCCCCCATTGGGTCTTGCTCAGCCCCCAGAAACGCCAGTCGGACCAATAGGCCACTCGGCCCTGGGGCTCAATATAGAGGATGATACTGGTCAAAATAAGTAGAACAAAAGATGTCAGCATCGTCAGGGATGCAATCTTGCGAACGGTCACGGCCATCCCCTATTCAAAGAAGGTCATCCCTTCCGGTTTCTTTCAGCAGGTCAACGACTTTTCGAATGTCTTGGGAATTCTTCAGGTCAGCCACCAGCAGGCTATCTTCCGTGTCTACCACAAGACAGTTTTTAAGCCCGAGACAGGCTATCATTCGTCCGCTCCTTCCTGAAGCAAACGTCCCCTCGCAATCTATGAATATGTTTCCCCCATCTCCCAGGTTACCATCGTTGTCCTGTTCAGAGGACCTCAGTTCATACAGGGATTCCCATGATCCCACATCGCTCCACCCGCACTGGGAAGGAATGACGTAGACCGGTTCTTGAATATTTTCCATAATTCCGTAATCAAAAGATACCGAGGCCAGGTTCTCATAGACTTCTTGAAAAGCAGGCTCAAAATCATCCGTCCCAAAAACCTTTTCCAGTTCCAGGAGCCCCGCATATAGCTCCGGGAGTTGTCTTTTGGTCTCCTTTAAAATGGTTTCGGGTGTAGCAACAAAAATCCCCCCATTCCAATAATAATCACCGCTTGCAAGATAGGCGACAGCCGTTTCCAGATCAGGCTTTTCAACGAATTGGGAGACACTGAAAATCTGCCGATCTTCACTTTTTCCATCTGGTTCTCCCCTTTTTATGTAGCCATACCCTGTTTCCGGCCGGTTCGGGACAATACCAATAGTAGCAATCCCTCCTGTCTCCGCCACATCCCCGCCAGTTTGAAGGCTTTTCAGAAAGGCTCCAGGGTCTCCAATAAAATGATCCGCAGGCAGAAAGGCAACAGGCCCATTATAATTCCTGTATCTTGCATAGATGGCCCCTAATCCGATACACGGGGCGGTGTTTCTCCCAACCGGTTCTGCAAGCATAGAAATCTCACGCCCGTCAAAAATTTGTCTGGCTTCGGCGAGATGTTTCTTTCCCAGAATCAGGACCATTTCTTCATCACGAATTATGGGTCGTAACCGACCACATGTTTCTACAATCATCGGCCCCTTGCCCGTGATGTCTAAAAACTGTTTCGGCCTTTGTTTTCGACTTGCCGGCCAGAACCGCGTCCCAGAACCCCCGCACATAACGACTGCAAACATGATATCCTCGCCAAATTCTGAATGATGGATGCTTTTCTGTCTTTTTGTATCTCTGCGTCTTTGCGTCTCTGCGCGAGACCCTTAAGTTCTATAATCAGCGTTGATGGAGATATATTCATGGGTAAGATCGCAGGTGAGCACCCGGTCATCAAAGCCCCCCTGCCCCAGATCAATCACCAGGGAAAATTCTTTTCCGGTCATAATCTCGCCGGCTTTTTTTTCCTGTTCCACACCCAAGCCGAGACCACCCGATACAATTTGAACATCATTGATCCAAATGCCCACATCCTCTTCTCTCATCTCAATGTCGGCACGTCCCAGGGCAGCAAGAATTCTTCCCCAATTGGGATCCTGCCCATAAATAGCCGTTTTTACGAGGCTCGAATTGGCCACCGTCCTGGCAGCCACACCCGCATCCTCACGGGAAACTGCGCTCTTCACCTCTACGCTCACCAGTTTTGTAGCCCCTTCCCCATCCCGGACAATCATTTTGGAAAGGTCCCACAGCACCGATTTTAAACCTTCGCCAAAAGCAACCCGGTCATCTTCCGTAAAAGGATCATTTTCAGCAAGACCGCTGGCCATCATCAGAACCATATCATTGGTACTGGTATCTCCATCCACGGTAATTCTGTTAAAAGTGGCATCCACACAGGTGCGCAGCTCCGTTTCCAAATCGTCCACAGGGATACGGATATCGCTCAGGACAAAGCACAGCATGGTAGCCATATCGGGCATAATCATTCCCGCGCCTTTGGCAAACCCCACGATCCGATAGGGCGTATCCCCTACCCTGCCTTCAAACAGGCTGATCTTTGGGAATGAATCGGTGGTCATGATTGCTCTGGCAGCCTGCGGCAGGCCATCGACGGAAAGGCCTTTTACCAGTTCCGGGACAGCTGATTGCACAAGAGACATATTCAATCGCCGGCCAATGACGCCCGTGGAAGCAACGAGGACCTGGTTCGGTTCTATATGAAGACCGCGGGCAACAAGTTCGGCCGTGAGGCCTGCATCTTCCAATCCCCCTTCGCCTGTACACGCGTTCGCGTTCCCGGCGTTTGCAACAATGGCCCTTGCTTTTCCACTGCGGATATTTTTTTTCGATAGAATAACGGGAGCAGCTTTCACTTTGTTGGTTGTAAACACACCTGCCGCCGCGCACTCTTTTTCTGCAACAATCAGGGCCATATCCAGCACGCCACCTTTTTTGAGCCCCGCCACTGCAGCCGAGACGGTAAATCCGTTCACCCTGTATTTTTCTGTTTCCATTTTAGCTGTTCATCCCGCAACATTTTTTATATTTTTTGCCGCTTCCGCATGGGCATGGAGCATTTCGGCCCACTTTCTTTTCCTTGCGCCGGACCGTCGTGGGCCCCGCACTGTCATCTCCATGGGAAAGATTAAGATTCTTCTTTTTTGGTTTCATTCTCTCTTCAGGTTCATGCCTCACGATTCTCAAACGGAAGATATGCCCCAGACTTTCCTCGCGGATCTGGTCCAGAAAATCACCGAACAGGGCGAATCCCTCTTTTTGATACTCTTTGAGCGGATCTAATTGCCCGTACCCCCTCAGTCCGATCCCTTCCTTCATATGATCCATGCCCTGGAGGTGAGCGATCCATTTGTCATCTATAATCTGGAGCATAATAAATTTTTCCACATGCTCCAGTTCTTCTTTTCCAAATAGCTTTTCCTTTTCCCAGTAGGCTCCCTGCACCTGCTTCTTAACCAGATCCGCCAATTCCTCAACCTTCAACTGGGCAAAAGCATCTTCACCCATATCTTTGGGTCCCACCTGCGCCCTGAAACCGAAAAGTCTGAAGAGACGTTCCCTCAGTTCATCCAAATCCCAATCTTCAGGGTCATCCTTCGGCTTAATGGAAAGTTCCAAAACGGCGTCTATCTTATCATCAATCATCTCCCTTACAATCTCGCCGATGCCCTGGCCGAACAGAATGTCTTTCCGCAGGGAATAGACAATTTCCCGGTGTCTGTTCATAACATCATCGTATTCCAGGAGATTTTTCCTGATGTTGAAGTTGTGCCCTTCCACCTTTTTCTGGGCGTTCTCAATACCTCGCGAAATGAGCTTGTGCTCGATCGGCTCTCCTTCCTCCATCCCAAAACGCTCCATAATGGAGGAAATCCGGTCGGAGCCGAAAATTCTGAGAAGATCATCCTCAAGGGAGAGATAAAAGCGGGAAGAACCCGGATCCCCCTGCCTTCCTGCACGACCCCTCAACTGGTTGTCTACGCGACGGCTTTCATGTCTTTCCGTACCGAGAATATGCAACCCTCCGGCCTCCCGAACCCCGTCCCCCAGAACAATATCAGTTCCCCTTCCCGCCATATTCGTGGAAATGGTCACCGTCTTTGACTGGCCTGCGTTGGTGATGATCTCAGCCTCTTTCTGGTGCTGCTTGGCATTCAACACGGAATGCGGTACTCCCGCGCGCTTGAGCATCTTGCTCAACATTTCAGATTTTTCAATGGAAATGGTTCCCACAAGAACGGGCTGTCCTTTTTCATGCAAGGCTTTTATTTCATCCACAGCAGCCACAAATTTTTCCTTTTCCGTCTTGTAGATCATATCTGAAAAGTCTTTTCGGACCATGGGCTTGTTGGTGGGAATCACAACCACTGAAAGCTTGTAGATATTCTGGAATTCCGCCGCTTCCGTATCGGCTGTACCCGTCATACCAGCCAGTTTTTCATACATTCTGAAAAAGTTCTGAAAAGTAATGGTGGCAAGGGTCTGGTTTTCTCCCGCAACTTTTACGCCTTCTTTTGCCTCTACAGCCTGGTGAAGGCCATCGCTCCATCGTCTGCCGGCCATCATTCTACCGGTAAACTCATCTACAATAACAATTTCGTTATTCTTGACAACATACTGAACGTCTTTCTCAAAAAGCCAGTAGGCCTTGATGAGCTGTTGAGTGGAGTGAATCAGATCGGATGTGTGGATATATTCGTTTTCGAGCTCCCGAAGTTGTTCGTCCTTTTCCTGGTCGGATAATTGATCATTTTCACGGATCAAATGGCTTGCATCATCAAGATCGGGAAGCGTAAAGTGACCCAGACCGCCAGTGGAGAGAAGATCAAGACCAATTTCCGTCATTTCGACGCTGTTCCCCTTTTCGTCAATGGTACAATAGAGTTCCTGATCTAGATCAGTAAGAATCTTCTGGGAACGCAACATGCTCTCCGTCTTGTCAATCTGTTTCTTCAGCGCCTGATTTTTCGCTACGATATCCAGGTAGGCCGCATTCTTGGGATCTCCTCTCTTGATCTGCAAAAGTGTCTCGATGGTCTTCTCTTCCACTTTTTCACCATCCAACCCCTTCCGCACCTCTTTCAACAGAGAGTTAATGATAGCCTCCTGCTTTCCTCTCAGTTTGATGACAAGAGGTTTGACTTCCTCATAAATCTTGTTTTCACTCTGCTCCACGGGTCCGCTTATGATGAGTGGCGTCCTGGATTCATCGATGAGAATACTGTCCACTTCATCCACGATGGAATAATAATGATCTCCCTGGACGCAATCTTCAGGATCAAACTTCATATTGTCCCGAAGATAATCAAACCCGAATTCGTTATTCGTGCCATAGGTGATATCGCATTCGTAGGCCTTTTTCCTCTCCGCATCATTCAGGCCATGAACAATAACCCCCACGCTGAGACCCAGGGCGTTGTAGATTCCACCCATCCATTCAGAATCCCTTTGTGCCAAATAATCGTTCACCGTGACCAAATGAACCCCTCGGCCAGTCAAGGCATTCAAATAAAGAGGAAGCGTCGCCGCCAGGGTCTTTCCTTCACCGGTTTTCATTTCAGCGATTTTCCCGTTGTGAAGGACTATCCCTCCGATAAGTTGAGAATCAAAATGTCTCATGCCAAGCTTTCTTATAGACGTCTCCCTGACTGCAGCAAATGCCTCTGGAAGAAGATCATCCAAGGTCTCTCCCCCGGCAAGCCGTTCTTTGAATTCATCAGTTTTGGCGGCAAGCTCTTCGTCGGAAAGGCTCTTGAAATCCGGTTCCAGGGAGTTAATACGCTCCACCATTGGATTCATAGCTTTAAGTTCTCGATCATTCTGGCTGCCAAAAATTCCCTTGATTATCTTACCAATCATATTTTTTCACCGCTGTTCCAAAAAAAGAATCCAGGCCCTCAGGACCTGGTCTTGTATGTGCCCCCGAGGGAGCTTCATAATAGTTTTCACATTACCTTGGGGTACTCGTATGAAACTTTTTATTATAAATCGCTCAAAAACCCCTGTCAAGGTTGGAAAAAATGGCAGCTTGTTTCGAAAAACACCAGTTGGCCTTTAATTCTCCTCTGATAACCTGAAATTCCATTCCGCACAACTACCCTCTTGACAATCCCCGATAAGTGAGAAAGAATTCAACGGAAAAAATCATGAAGGAGAAGAGCAGATGAAAGATGATCGAGGCCAATATTACTATCCTTTTCCACAAAACAAGAAGGCTCGGATGTATGTCCTCAAACAAGGGGAAGAAATTTGTTTCAGAGCATGGAATTCTGATGACCCGGAGTTATGGGAAAAACATGGATGGATCCCATACGAAGCCATTAAGCAAGCCCAGGGCATGTACGAAAAGAAAAACGATTTCGACCCGGTAAAGGCCTATGACCTGGAATTAGCAGAGGCATTATTGAAAGAATAAGCCGTTTCAAAAACTGATCCGGCTCGGGTTTCTTATTTCGTCTTGTTCCCGCTACCTTTCCCCTTAGAGCCGGATCCATCACAATTTCCAGATCCCGAACCTTTCCCTTTTCCCTTTCCTTTTCCGGAACCATCCTGCGGTCTGTCCCCTGTTCCGCTCCCGTCGCCCGACCCATAACCGCCCTTCCTGTTCCCATTGCCACCGCCGTTCGATTCTTCTCCACTTCCATCGGAAGACCTGTTTCCCCTCCTAACAAGGATAATTCGTTCACCCACTGTGGAGTCAATCGCAGACGGGTCTTCCGTCTGACCGGATGAAACAAGAGCGCTCTCAGAGACATGCTGGAATCCAGCCATTCCTGTACCAGGATTTAGCAAAGCCATCACGGCAATCCCAAAGCACAGGGAAAACCATTTTTTCAATGCTTTTCCGTTTGCACCGTGTTTTGTATCTTCATTCATTTTGTTTTTCCTCGCTTAAGTTTTTGTTCTCTGATTTTTATCCCGATCAGAACTATTCTGAAACAATCACGTGAATCTCAAAAGATTTTGCGGGAACAACTTTTCTTTCAAATGGTCTTAAATAAACCCATCTGAGATCCGTTTTTCCTTTTTGCGCTGCCCCGAAAGAAAAGGTATACTGACCACCGGAACCCATTCTATTGGAATCCGCTTTATAGACAGCCTCTCCGATCTGCCCAATAACGTCCACATCCCAGGGTTCTATTTTCCACAGGTATCCAGTGGTTGGATTTCCTTGCAAGACAATTTCCAGACGATCCCCCACATGCATCGTTATGCTGCGCTCCTTGTCTGCCTCCGTCACTTGAATAACTCTTGCAGCGGCACACCCTGAAAAAACAAAGAGGGCTACCAGAAAAAACAAGATCAGACTATAGTATCGCATATAAGTTCCTCCGGTTTAAAAAGAGTGTCCCGTTTCCATCACGTGATCTTGCCGCTAAAACAAACTATTCTAAATATCCGTTTCTTCGGGTTTGGTTCTAACTTCAATACCCGTGAATGAATGAGATTCATGCCGCTTTACGGTGAAGAATTTCGAGATTCTCTCCTCGCCGAGGTGTCAGGTGTCGGGTGTCAGGGCTGCGGTTCCAATATTCCAGAAATGTGATTTTAAACAGCATAATTCTATGATTCTATGTTGAATCAATCGAATGACAACAAGTTTTTTCCTGACACCCGAAACCTGACACCTGAAAAAGGTCTATAAGAGAGCAAAGTCGAGTAACGCGCAAATGCCTGTCAAACAACGGTGAATGGAATTCATTCACGGGTATTGGTTCTAACTTCGCCCACTTGATAGGATCACCCAAGAATACGTTCGAACAACTGTAATGGCCGACGTTAGAACCAAGCCCATCTCTTCGTTCCGACTGAGATCGTCGCGTTCAGCGATTCGACTCACTTTTTGATGATCCGATTTTGAGATGAATCGGAAAAATCGGGATGCATAAATAATACATTATCTTTTCAAAGAGGATAAATAAAGACATATTTCGCCTTAAACATAAGGAGAACATTTTTTCCCGTCCGCAGCAGTTGTAAAGAATTTCCGAATAGTTTCAATTTGTCTTGACACGTGAACCTTCACTCCCTAAAATTCCAGATGTCCGTAAAATATATGAGAAAACCTCAAATGCTGCCAGTGACGATCCAATTGTGCGCTGTCCAAATAAGTGCAGGATAAAAACCAAACTTATTGAAAAATCATTTCTGAGGATTATTATGGGGATACCAGTTGAAAATCCTGTAAAAGCTCTGTGATAATAAGGTAGAGATATCCCCTGTTTTTCAAACAGAAACCTGAAATAAGAGGAAAAGAAAATACATTTTGGAAGATGACCCTGAAAGGAGTTTTTTCAGCCTCCTGAAATCTCTGTTCAAAAGAAAATCCCACATAGACGACAGCAATGATCTTAATGTAGAGATCCATGACCTCATGGACGAAGGACAGGCCAAGGGCCTCATTTCAGACGATGAGTCCCATATGGTTTACGGGGTACTCGATTTAAAGGAAATGAAAGCCCACTCCATCATGGTCCCGCGCATGGAGATTTCTTCCGCCTCTTTAGATTCCACACTCCGCCAGGTCATAGACCTGGTCACCGAATGTGGCCACACCAGAATACCGATCCACAAAGATAATATTGACCAGATTGTAGGGATTCTCCACTCAAAGGATCTCCTTCGATTCTTAGGTAAAAACGGTGAATCAAAGCTGCCGCCGGAGATCCTTCGGGCTCCTTTTTTTGTGCCTGAAACAAGGAGAGTCAGCGATCTCCTCAAAGATCTGCAGGAAAATAGGCACCACCTTGCAGTTGTTACCGATGAATACGGAGGCACGGCGGGCATTATCACCATTGAAAATATTCTCGAAGAAATTGTCGGGGAGATCATGGATGAACACGACAACGAAACAGATCGACTCATCCCGCTGGATGACGGGGCGTTTCTTGTAGCCGCACCGCTTGAGGTTGAAAAACTGGAAGAGGCCATGCAAATTAATCTTCCAGAGGGAGACTTCGAGTCCGTCGGCGGTTTCATCATCAATCTGCTTGGCAGAATCCCAAAAGTGGGCGAAACAATTCCATTTCAAGGGATGGAAATCACTATAAAAGAAGGGGATCAACGAAAAATAGACAAGATCCTTTTCTCTCCACACGCCAACCCAGTGCCCCCGGAGCAGAATGATTTTGAAGCCCCTGTTTCAGGCCACGCATGACCGCATCCAATGATTTCACCTGAAAAACGTAACGGCCTGAACCTTCGATCCTGCCTGCTAGCAGTATTTTCAGGGTTTTTGCTCACAGCAGCCTTTCCCCCCGGTTATTTTTCTTTCATGGCATGGGTCGCTCTGATTCCCCTCTTGAAAGCCATTGAAAACCGTTCTGGCTTTTCCGCCTTCAAGTTGGGAGTCATTGCGGGACTCACTCATTTTCTGAGCCTTATTTACTGGATTATCGTTGTTCTGGAACACTACGGTCAGCTGGGATTCATCATAAGCCTGATAGCACTGGTCCTTTTATCATTTTATCTCTCTCTTTTTATCGGCCTTTTTTCCTGTTTAACCGCATTTCTAAAAGATTCCCGTCTTTTTGTCCTGCTTATGGCCTGTTTCTGGGTCGGTCTGGAATATGCGAAGGGCCATTTCCTTACCGGGTTTCCCTGGTGCCTGTTGGGGTACAGCCAGTTTGAGCACCCGTACATCATCCAGATCGCAGACCTTTTCGGCGTTTACGGCGTGTCCTTTCTTGTCGCCATCGTCAATGGCGTTTTGTATCGGACGGTATTCCGTACCGCAAGACCGGCCGGAAGAGTTCTGCAATGGGAAATTATTTTCGCTGCAATATTGCTGGTCGGAACTCTCGCCTATGGGAGTTACAGACTATCGAACATTTCTATTGAAAACGACAACACGAAAAAGATCAATGCCGCCATCATACAAGGAAATATTGACCAGTCTTTGAAATGGAATCCACAATTTCAGAAACAAACGGTACTGACCTACGAAAGCCTCACTCGATCCACCTTTTCTTTCGAACCACAGCTTATTGTCTGGCCCGAAACATCCCTCCCCTTCTTCTTTCAAAACAACCGGGATTTCACTCCCCTGATCCTTTCAATGACGAAAGAATCCGATGCAACCCTCATATTCGGGAGTCCGGCCTTCAAGCGCACAAAAGCCCATGTTGAATTTTTCAACCGAGCCTACATGATCGAAGCCCGGGCACAGCATGTCAGCCATCACGACAAAATTCACCTGGTCCCTTTCGGGGAATATGTTCCCCTGAAACAGTTCCTCCCGTTCATTCATCGCCTGGTCGAATCAGCCGGTGACTTTACCCCGGGGACCAGCACAACCCCCTTGAAAAGCGATGGCTTTTCCGTTGGAATCCTCATCTGTTTTGAAGCCATATTCCCTGAATTGGCAAGGGATCTAGCGGCAAACGGGGCCAATATCTTAGTGAACCTGACCAATGATGCCTGGTATGGTATGACCAGCGCCCCTTTTCAACACCTGAGCATGGCTGTCTTCCGCTGTGTGGAAAACAGAAGGCCCATGTTACGGGCGGCAAACACAGGTATCAGTGCGTTCATAGGAATAGATGGAAGGATTCAAGAAACCAGCGATCTTTTCAAGGAAGCTGTACTGATGGGAGCCGTCTCTATTCCATCCTCCCGGAAGAGCTTGTATACAAGGATTGGAGACATCTTTGCAGTGGGGTTGCTTTTCATTACCTTTTTGAAAGCATTCTGGTTTTTCCTTCAATACAGTAAAAAAAGGGGAACGGGAGAAAAATCTCAAAAGTAAAGATTCAGGTTCAGAGGACACAGCTTTCGACCGGTCGCAGCGTACAAAATAAACGGGCTTGGTTCTAACTTCAATACCCGTGAATGAATGAGATTCATACCGCTTTCCGGTGAAGAATTTCGAGATCCTGTCCTCGCCGAGGTGTCAGGTGTCGGGTGTCAGGGCTCCGGGTCCAATATTCCAGAAATGTGATTTGAGACAACACAACTCTATGATTCTATGTTGAATCAATCGAATGACAACAAGTTTTTCCCTGACACCCGACACCTAACACCTGAAAAAGGTCTACAAGAGAGCAAAGTCGAGTAACGCGCAAATGCCTGACAAACAAAGATGAATGGAATTCATTCACGGGTATTGGTTCTAACTTCGCCCACTTGATAGGATTATCCAAAAATTCGTTCAGCAGTTCATAATCCTAATCTTAATCATAATCATGCTCCTTTTAACCTATTCCAGGGCTATTCGATTATGATTACGATTAAGATTATGAGTAAGAAAACAACTCTAACGGCCGATGTTAGGACCAAGCCCAAATAAACTGCCTACTGCGTACTTACTGCCTACTCATTACTCCCAACCGCTCCTAAACCAACTCCCCCGCATAAGAAAACAGGGCGGGCGAACCGCCGGTGTGCCAGAACAGAACAACAGCATCCTTTTCAAATTCACCGTGTTCAATCATGTGTATCAGTCCCGCCATAGCCCTGCCTGTGTAAACGGGATCAAGGAGAATCCCTTCATATCGGGCAACCAGTTCAATGGCCCGGCGTTCCCCATCTCCCACAACACCGTATCCTTCCCCAAGGAATTCATCACGAATAATGAATTCGGTATCGTGAAAAGCAGAGTCCATTCCGAGTCTACGGGCAGTCTCGTCCGCCAGCGTTGCCAAATGTTCATTGTAAGGAACTCCTCCCGCTTCTCCCTTGTCGATCTGGATGCCCACAAGATCAAAGGTCTCTTCACAGAGCGCTTTCCCCACGGCCAGGCCGGCCTGCGTCCCCCCGGAACTTGACGCAAACACCACATGGGAAACATTTTCTCCCATTTCATCTAACTGCAGGCTCATTTCTTCCACGGCCTTAGCGAAACCCACGGCCCCCGTGGAGTTGGACCCTCCGTACGGAACGACATATGGGTTGTGCCCATCTTGCTGCAGCTTTTCAGCAATCTCGGGAATTTTCTCTCCCTTTCGAAACACTCCTGTCCAATGGAATTCGGCGCCAAGGAGCATATCCAAAAGCAGGTTTCCATTTGGAGAGGAAGGCGCCTCTCCACCAAGAACCAGATGGCACAAAAGACCGCAGGCAGCAGCCGCAGCCACCGTTTGTCGGCAATGATTTGACTGGGCCGCACCGCCCGTAATCAAAACATCAGCACCCTGATCCAACGCCTCAGCCACCAGGAATTCGAGCTTTCGGGTTTTGTTCCCCCCAAAAGCGAGACCGGTATGATCATCCCGTTTCATAAGGATTCGGGGTCCACCGAGATGCGTTGATAGTCGATCCAATTCCACAATCGGCGTAGGGAAAAAACCCAGTTTTTTTAGGGGTAGATCTCGATATTTCATGGACATCATTTCCACCCTCCCAGAAGGTGCAGGTGCAAATGAAAAACATCCTGCCCCCCGCCCCGTTCCACATTGTAGACCAGTTTGTATCCAGCCTTATCAATCCCCTGTTCCGCAGCTATCTTTTTCGCAGAGAAAACGAGGTCGGAAAGCACGGTCCGGTCCTCTTCCGCCAGGTCATTGATACTTCGAATATGCTTTTTCGGCACCAAGAGAATGTGTACAGGCGCATGGGGATTGATATCCTTGAATGCTACCAGGTTTTCTTCTTCGTAAATCAGGTCTGTCGGCATTTCGCCGCGAATAATCTGGCAGAAAATACATTCTTCTTTTTCCATTTTCCCTCCTCATTTTCAGGGTCACCAAACAAGCAGTGGCAAACCATGAATCTTAATAGCAAAATCCCTGTTACAAAATTTCTCCGGGCTCATATCTTGCCGCTTCCGCATATCGCTTGAACAGAGGCTCCGCCTTAAATATCACTTCCTGAATCTGTTCGCGGGCGTTCCCTGCAAAATGTCCGGCATCTTCCAGGATATTCCTGATCTGTTCTTCGCTGACGCCGGCGTCCCTGAACACTTCATCCTGTGCCAGTCTTCTGGAGAGCCGAGGCGATGTTCCTTTTTCCCTCATGGACATGGCCTCGGCGACTGCATGCCGTTTTATGGCTTCGTGAGCGGTCTCTCTTCCTACGCCCGCCTTAACCGCAGTCATAAGGATCTCCGTGCTGGCAAGAAAGGGAAGATATCGATCCACTTCTTTTTGAATAATCACTGGGTAAGCCCCCATATTCTTCAATACCGTGAGGGTAGTCTCGCACAGTCCATCCGAAGCATAGATGGAATCAGGCATCACGATTCTTCGTATGACAGAGCAGGACACATCCCCTTCTTCCCACTGGTCCCCGGCAAGTCGGGAAGTCCCGTCTGCATACATCTTGATCAGGGTGGAAAATCCACAGATCCGCTCGGAACTCCGCGTGTTCATTTTGTGGGGCATGGCACTTGACCCCACCTGTCCCTTTTTGAATCCTTCTGTCACGAGCTCATATCCCGACATGAGACGCATTCCTTTGGCGAAATTTTCACAGGCCGATCCCATGAAGGCCAGATGGGAAACGAGAGAATAATCAAGAGACCGGGGATATACCTGTCCAGTGGAATTAAGGACCTTTTCGAAACCGAGACTCTCGGCCACCATCTGCTCAAGCATTCGCGCTTTTTCCGAATTTCCCAGAAGGGTGATCATGTCAAACTGGGTGCCGACGGGGCCTTTAATGCCTCTAAGGGGATAGGCATTCAGGAAGGCTTCAAAATTCGACATATGGACTAGAAGCTCTTCGGCCCACATGGAAAAACGCCTCCCCAGAAGGGTGGGCTGGGCAGCCTGGTGATGAGTCCGGGCGGTAAGGACAATATCCTGGTATTCGGAGGCCCGGTCCAGCAAGTGCCTGAGAACCGACACATACCGGCCAAAGATGATCTTTGAGGCCATTTTAAATTGCATCTGCTCCACATTGTCCGTAAGGTCTCTACTGGTCATGCCCTTGTGGATATGTTCCGCTCTATTCGCCGCCTTGACAAAGCCCTCTATCTTGGCCTTGACATCGTGTTTGGTTTCCAACTCCCGCTGCCTTATGAAATCGAGATCGATGTGGGCTTTAGCAGCTTCATACCCTTCAATCACTTCAGACGGAATGGTAAGCCCCAGTTTTTTCTGGGCCCGCATCACTGCGATCCAGAGATCACGCTCCGCCAGGATTCTTCCTTCTTCGGAAAAGATTCGATTGATTTCAGGACTGGTGTATCGCTGTGACAATACATTGCTATTGGTCATGGTTTTCCTCCAGGCGGAACACCGCCATTGCTTTACCCAAAAAAATGCAATTAGCCGTTAGCATTTAGCCATTAGCTCCAAAACAACCAACCGTTATTCCATAACGGAGTGGCATTGGAAAATGAGATTTCTTATTGGACGAAAAGGCTTCCAAATAATTCTGCTCTTTAATCTAAAAGCTAATAGCTAAAAGCTTATAGCAAATTTCAGTTTTCATTCATCCTTTCTGCTACGGTAAATCTTGATTTTGATCTTTTCCAGGGTAGCCAGCCCCTCTTTGACCGCTTCATCGATCAAAGGAAGGAAACGCTCTATTTTCTCCTGGGTATCAACAATTTCAACCACGATGGGAAGACTGGAAGAGAGCCTGAGCAGTTTAGCCGTGTGTACACGGCTGTGAGCACCAAAGCCCTCAATACCCCGAATAGCTGTCGCCCCCGCTAAACCGGATTTTCGGGCCTCTCGAACAATCCATTCATACAGTGGTTTTCCCTCATGTCTATCGCTCTCTCCAATATAAATCCGAAGCAGATGACCCTCTTCCGGTAATACCATGATTTCCTCGTTGCTGGTTACTTGCTACTCGTTACTGGTTGCTCTTCATGATAAGCGAATATCCAGATAGGCGAAGACTCCGATGTTGAAGGAAGGTGTTCTTCCGACCTCGATAAACCTGAAAACTCAGAGCGGACATCGACACTTCGTCATTGTGCGGTTCCTTATCGGAGTCTTCGCTTACCTCGAAATTCTGCGGTTCTCTTTTTCCCTTCCTTCCCACGCTGTACGTGGGAATGCATAAGCCACCCTAATTACAGGCAAACGGCCTGCAGCCTTCTACCCACTGCATACTGCCTGCTGTTTTCCGCCTTCTACCTATTGCCCACTGCATACTGCATACTGCATACTACCTAATGTTTTCCATCTACTGCCTACAACTTACTTCCTACTGCCTACTGCTGTTACGGCTCAGAGGTGTCTCAAAAGGTTGTAGCCCACGAAAACCGCCCCCAAACCGAGTACCACCTGGACCAGAACATTCATAACAGCCAACAGGAACTCCCCATCCTTCATCAAAGCCATTGTCTCAAATCCAAATGTGGAAAATGTGGTAAACCCTCCCAAGAGACCGATCAACAAAAAAAGCCTGGTCTCGGGCCCAAAGAGCTGACGGGTCTCAATCAGGCCGTTCAGCAGCCCGATGATAAAACACCCCAGAACATTCACTACGGTTGTACCACTGGGAAATGAGCTGTTTGGAAACAGCTGATACACCGCCCCGGCCAACAGATACCGACCGATGGCCCCCACAAACCCCCCGGCCCCCACAAACAGCACATTAATCATTTCCTTCACTATTCTCCATGAACGTCCACGATTTCATTTCTCATTTCCATATGCCACATATTCCATAAAAAGGTCAAGTTGAAGATCCCGTGCTTTTGGCGGGGGAATGTCCTCCTGGCTCCAAAAAACAGCGTACCCAATTCTTTCTTGCCGACACTGTTGCCTTGTGTTTGATGATTGACTTACCTCTATCGATAATGTTAGCGTATTACAGAAAGCTTATCGATACGGAGGGAATCATGCATACCGTTACAGTTTCGCCAAAATTTCAAGTTGTTATCCCAAAAATTATAAGGGAAGCATTGCGACTTCGCCCTGGTCAAAAAATGAAGGTTATTGAGTATGATGGGCGAATAGAACTAATACCTGATCGAGACATATCTGAGCTAAAAGGATTCCTTAAAGGAATCAATTCCGAGTTTGTTCGTGAGGATGACAGGTTATGAATATTATTGACTCCTCAGGATGGCTTGAATATTTTTCAGGAGGAGCGAACTCAGGAAAATTTCTGCCCCCTCTTCAAGACCCATCATCCTTAATTGTACCCGTGATCACCATATATGAAGTATTCAAAGTGGTATTGCGTGAATCTGCCGAAAGTGAGGCTCTCCAGGCCGTGGCTGCCATGCAAAAAGGCAAGGTCGTTGACCTGACAACAAGTATCGCAATGAATGCCTCGAAGCTAAGTTTAAAGTACAATCTTCCCATGGCCGACAGTATTATTTTATCCACAGCTCAAGCGTATGAATGTTTAGTCTGGACACAAGATTCAGACTTTGAAAATCTACCAGGCGTTAAGTTCTTTCCCAAAACAAAGGAGAACTGATATGTCAACATTGTCAAAAGTATTTCGTTGGGGATGGTTTTTACCGGTCATGGTATGTTTCCTCGCAGGCTTTCCAACCACGCAGAGTCATGCATCCCCGAAGATCTCTCTCTGGAAAGGCCAGTGTATTTATGTCCCCGTCTACTCTCATATCTACAGCGGGGATAGGGAACATCCCTTTTATCTCACAGCCACCTTGAGCATAAGAAACACGGACCTGAACAACCCGATAGAAATTCTTTCCGCAGACTACTATGATTCCAGTGGAAAACTTTTGAAGAAATACCTGAAGGGTTCCCAACATCTAAAACCGCTGGAAACCGTTCGCTATATAGTAAAAGAATCCGACAAAGAGGGAGGATCGGGCGCCAAATTCATTGTCACATGGCAATCGCAGATAGAGGTTAATGAACCGATAATCGAGACCATCATGATCGGCACCAAATCCCAGCAGGGAATTTCTTTTATATCGCAGGGCAAAATGATCGAAAAAAATACGGGCTTGAAATAATTGCATCAAGCATATAAAATTGTACGCATCAGGGGAAAGTGTTTCCCGGGAAGTGAAAGATGACACCCAACATACCGGAGGAAAATCATGTACACAGAAATCATGGACAGTATTGATTCTATAGCTACGACACTTGAAGAATTGCGGGGTCATCTTTGACTTAGACAGCCAGGAAGAAGAGCTGAAAAAGATAGATAAAATGATGTCCAGTAAGGATTTCTGGGAGAAAGATCAAGACCAGATATCCCGCATATCCCAGGAACGCTCCGTTCTTAATGAGAAGATTGATACCTGGCATGCCCTGTATGACCGGGTAGAAGACGCCAGAATTCTAGCGGATATGGCGAAAGAAGAAGATGATGAAACAACACTGAAAGAGATATTCGACGACATTCATCTGGCCCGAAAAAAAGTAATGAAACTTCAACTGGATTCACTGCTTTCAGATCCGGATGACAAACGAAACGCCATAGTTGCAATCAATGCCGGCGCCGGGGGCACGGAAGCCCAGGATTGGGTCGAAATGCTTTTCAGGATGTATGTCCGATGGGCGGAAAACAGGGGAATGAAAGCCCAGGTTATCGACTATCTTCCGGGAGATGAAGCAGGAATAAAAAACGTCACGTTTAGGGTAACCGGCTCCTATGTTTACGGAAATATGAAATCTGAACATGGCATCCACAGGATGGTCAGGATTTCCCCGTTTGACGCGACTAAAAGGAGACACACCTCCTTTGCGTCCCTATCGGTACTGCCTGAGGTAGACACCGATATCGTTATTGAAGTGGACGAAAATGATCTCCGGATCGACACCTACAGGGCCAGCGGTCCAGGCGGCCAACATGTCAATAAAACCAGTTCCGCAGTAAGAATTACCCATCTTCCCACGAACATCGTCACCCAGTGCCAGAATGAAAAATCGCAGCACCGCAATAAAGAGATATGTATGAGGGTGCTGAAATCAAAATTGTACGAAATCGAAAAAGGCAAACTCGAGCAGAAAAAACATGACATGCACGAAACAAACAAGGACATCGCGTGGGGAAGCCAGATACGGTCCTACGTTTTCAACCCCTATCAGTTGGTGAAAGACCACAGAACAAACGCGGAAGTAGGAAACGTCGAGAAAGTAATGGATGGAAATCTTGACATTTTCATTGATGCGTATTTGAGGAGGAAACAGAAGTAGGACTCTCATTCATTAAGAAATATGTTCCCACGCAGAGCGTGGGAACAAGAAAAGAAGTCTTCCGCAAAGAACCCAAAAGGCGCAAAACCTGAATCCCGCCCGCTCCAAACCTCGGAAGCGATCTATCTAGTTTCCATCCATAAATGGCCCTTTTCCACAATATCTGCGTCAAACTGCGGGTTTCTTTGTGCAACGTACTATCGTACGTCTCCGCGCAAACCCTTGTTCTCCCCCGCAGAAAGCGCGGGATCCGAGACTTGATCTTGCGAAAAATTGCTCATTTCTGAATTGGAAACCCGCAGTGTCTACAATTGCATTAATGGATGGGCACTATCTGGCCTGATATACCAATTCAATGCTCTCAATATAGGCCTCAATCCCATCACAGATACCCTGGGCAATTCTCTGCTGATATTTTTTGGTTTGAAGTCTTTTCCTTTCCGTGGGGTTTGAAAGGAACCCCACTTCCACAAGAATCGCAGGCATTTCCGCACCGATCAACACATAAAAGGGGGCCTGCTTCACACCAAGGCTTCTGCTTCCCCCATACCCTTTCTTAATAGCGCTAAACATCCCTGACTGGACCCTGTGGGCCAGTCTGTTCGACTCATAGATCTTTGTATTCAACATCAGGTCATTCAAAATGGTCTGCAGATCGCTTATATTCTTTTCGGACGTGGCATTTTCTCTCGCAGCCACCATCACAGCTCCCTTATCGGTAGCCATGTTCAAAAAATAGGTTTCCATTCCCCGCACATTTTTGCTTTTATGGGCATTTACATGAAGAGAGATAAAAAGATCAGCTTTTTTCATATTGGCAATGGCAGTCCGCCTCTCAAGGGACAAGGTTTTGTCTCGATCCCTGGTAAGGAATACTTCACAGCCAAGTTCTTTTTTCAGTCTTTTTGCAAGCAATTTCGCAATGCTCAATGAAATACTTTTTTCCCGCATCGCCCCCCGGACATAACAACCCGGATCCCTCCCACCGTGACCGGGATCAATAACAATTCGTTTCACATTCAAACCAAGCTGCCTGGCAAGGGAGACGGTTTTGTCCGGGGACTTCGCTTTCTTATACCCCCTTTGAACAGCTCTTTTTTTTGCAGGGGACTTTTTCACAGAATTTGCAGCGGCTTTATCGCGAATTTTTGGCGGCTCTTTTGGGTACCTGCGGACATCTACCACAATCCGAAAAGGGTCAAAAAGATGAAAGATATCGTATCCGCCTATTTTTTCTATATCGAGGACCACACGAACCGTGTTTTTTGTAAACTGCCCTGCCCTGGCTCTTTGAAGCAATTCGTTTTTGATAGCCAGATCAGTATCAATATTTTTAGGGACGCGTGCATTTTTGAAATCGATATATAACCGGCGTGGTTTTTTATGACCCGGATCGGCTTTCAGAAGATGGTGTTCGTATTTTACGGGGCCATCGGTATCAACCACGACCCTCGTGTAATTGGGGGTTGACCAGTAACGGATGTCTTTGATCGAAACCTTTTTCCCCCCTGCTTTTACTTGTTTCACCACCTTCCCATCGGCACTGTCCAATTTCAAGGCAAGCGTATCAAGCATTTTTTTTGCCCGCGGACGCATATCTCCTTTGGGGAAATTCACATCGACCTTCAAAAATTCCACATAGGCCCGGGCAGGATCATGGAGGAATTTATAGGTTATCTCTCCTATTCTAT
>Ga0208901_1000390_pt1 | contig 22526 bp, 19 predicted proteins | sample AntAceMetag02UKF_FD_184764 | JGI IMG/M metagenome (GOLD analysis project Ga0208901, IMG submission 184764) | Saline lake microbial communities from Ace Lake, Antarctica - Antarctic Ace Lake Metagenome 02UKF (SPAdes) (version 2) | ecosystem: Environmental > Aquatic > Non-marine Saline and...
GAAAAGAATGGGGTTTCAAAACAATGTGTCTGGTAGGCCAAAGACCGGAGACCGTAAGCAAGAAAAAAAAGAGATTTTTTTTCTAATGGGGAAGTGTTTTTTCTTGACTTACTTTCCCATAGGCGCGATGAGCCAAAAAAAATAGTGGCTGTTTTTTCGAATCGTCCGTTCCGATTCGAAAAAGGCTTTGCGGCCTTGGCGACTTGCGGTTCAATTTACCTTTCACACGAGCGTAGCCTCTGACCGGGAAAAATGGTCAGTCTGATCGAGGAAGAAACTTTGGTATTGTGGTAGGTTACTGAGGGAATCCCAATTGTCCCTGACTGCCTACTGCCTACCGCTTACTACCTACTGAACTTTCACATGAGGCCCGTAAAAATGACAACCATTACTATGATACCCCTCAAGGATTTTGAACGGGTACGGAAAGCAGAGTTGGAAACAAACAAACGCCTGGATCTTCTGGCCGACATGTGTCGTGCCAATGCCCTCGCGGCTGTGAAACAGGCTGGCTCCGGACATTTGGGTTCCAGTTTCAGTGCCATGGATATTGTGGTCAGGCTCTATTATGAAGAGATGAATGTGTCATCGATAGGGCTTGATCACCCTGATCGTGACGTCTATTTTTCTTCCAAGGGCCATGATGTCCCGGGTTTTTATTCTGTCTTGTTTTCATTGGGACTCCTACCTGAAGAGAAGTTATTCAACCTGCGGCGTTTCGGAGGGTTGGACGGTCATCCGGATATTGCATGTCCCGGAGTGGAAGCCAACTCCGGATCCCTGGGGATGGGTATTTCCAAAGGCAGGGGAATTGCATGGGCGAAGAGGTATTTGAAGCGTGGTGGGCATGTCTTTGTCATGACCGGAGATGGTGAACTTCAGGAAGGGCAGAATTTTGAGGCCCTGCAATCCGCAGTCCAGCAAGGAATTGGAAATCTGACGGTAATTGTGGACCACAACAAGGTGCAGTCCGATAGAGAAGTCAGCCGAATTGTGAGCCTTCATGATCTGGAAGCGAAATTTTCTGCCTTTGGATGGCATGTGGCTCGATGTAATGGGCACGATCAAGATGCCCTGGCCCGGATGTTCGATCAGTTTCGTCAGGTAGAAGGTACTCCGAAAATACTCGTTGCCGATACCGTCAAAGGGCGGGGGGTATCGTTCATGGAACATCCTCGTGCCCTGCAGGAAGGGGGAGGCTTTTACCGGTGGCATGCGGGGGCGCCGCCCGACGGGGAATACCTGGAGGCCCATGGGGAAATCATCGATCGCATTAACACCCGGCTGAAAGACTATGATCTCGATCTTCTTTCGCTGAAAGAGGTGCCCCCGCCCCGAAAACAGGAACCTTTTTATACATTGGAGGGAGAGCCTGAAAGCACCATAGAGAAGGAACCCCGTTTTAAGGTTACGGATGAATATGTGTCTGCAATCTATGGGGAAGCACTGATGGCTCTGGCCGGTCGACGGGAGGATTTGGTTGTGCTGGATGCGGATCTGGCCTCGGACTGTAAAGTTCGGACATTTGAGCTGACCTATCCGGACCGCTTTATAGAAAACGGCATTGCCGAACAGGATATGGTGTCCATGGCCGGTGGTCTTGCGCGGCAAGGGTTGCTTCCCGTTGTGAATTCCTTTGCAAGTTTCCTGGCTTCCCGTTCCAACGAGCAGATCTACAACAATGCCGGGGAAAAGACAAAAATCATTTATGCGTGTCATTATGCCGGGTTGATTCCGGCCGGTCCGGGGAAATCCCATCAGAGCCTTCGAGATATTTCTCTTTTCGGCGCCCTGCCCAATTGTGAGATCCTTCAGCCCTGTAACGGGGAAGAGACCCGTATGGTTGTGGAGTACGCCGTAGATGGGGCAATGGAAAATGTGATGATTCGCCTGATTATAGGGCCATCACCCAGGGAAATCAGGCTTCCTCCCGGTTACAAGCTGGAGAAGGGCAGGGGTGTAACGCTAGCAAATGGGGACGATGCAGTAATGTTTGCCTATGGGCCGGTCATGGGCCACGAGGCGATGCTGGCTTCAGAACTCCTGGCTCGAAAAGGGACCGGCCTTCGGGTTGTAAATATGCCCTGGTTGAATCGTATGGATCGGGAATGGATGATGGAGCAGGTCCGCCCTTTCAATCACATTTTCGTGGTGGAAGACCATGCCCCGGTAGGTGGTTTCGGAGACTTTCTGTTGAATGAACTCGTTAGTACAGGAGGCCTGGGAGCCCGGTCTTTCGCGAAGTTTGCCGTGGAAGGGTATCCCGCCTGCGGTACGCCTGCCGAAGCACTTCGTTTTCATGGGTTGGATGGTGGATCCCTGGCGGATCGGGTTTTGACCGGTATTCGATCCGGAACCACTGTACGATAATGATTGAGACTTCAGCTGGATTGAACCGCAAGGCGCGAAGGACGCGAAGATTTAGTTTTTTTATCGAATCGGAACGGACGATTCGATAAAGCAATCGGCCCTGCGGGCATTTTGTAGATGGTCACATTCGAAAATTCTATTTTGAAGGCAAAAAAATACGGAATGACAGTTTTTCCGAATCGTCCGTTCCGATTCGGAAAAGGCTTTGCGTCCTTTGCGCCTTGCGTTTCGAAAAAACCGTCTGCCGAATGCGTTGTTGTTTTTTTTGGACACTACTTAGGACGTGAAAAAGTGAGAGATTAAATGAACATGAAACACCAAATCTATTGTTCTCCGCGCCTCTGCGTCTCTGCGCGAAACATCGCATGACTATGAAAACAGCGTTCAAATATGACGATATCCCCCGTGTGTGGGTATCGATACCCATCGAGACGAAGGCCCGCGAGTATCATGCAAAGCTCCTGCTTTCCTGTGTGGCGGCCGAAGCCGGATTCGGGGTTATTCTTGGACGCAAGGGCATCCTGGAGTTCAATGTTCGTTTCCTGCCCCGAGGCATTCTTTTCAGTAACAATATCTTGACGGGTAAGGAGCGCCTTTTCAGACGCTATGGGAAGATGGGGTACACGGTTGCCGCATGGTGTGAGGAAGGGGTCGCCTATCGTAATCGGGATTCTTATCAAAACGAACGGGTTTCGAGAGATGCCATGGGTGAGTTGGAACGTTTCTTTGCATGGGGGAACTACCATGCCGAAGATGTGCGGCAAGCAACGGATTTTTCGGATCACCGGAAAATTGTGCCCGGCGGGAGTCCCCGACTGGATCTGCTTCGCCCGGAATTTAGAGGGTTTTATCGGGATGAGGCGGATAAAATTTGCGCTCAGCATGGACGGATTGTCCTTGTAAATACCAATTTCCATCGGTTTAATCATTTCCTGGGACGGGGGACTTATCTGAGAGATCTGAAAAAAAAGGGCAAAATGCCCACCGCGGAACGGGAAGCGTTCTTTCAGGAGTGGATTGACTTTCTGGAACGGATGTATGGGGCTTTTTCGAAGATGCTCAGGCCGCTCAGCGCCGCGTTGCCTGATCATACCATTATTGTGCGGCCCCACCCCTCTGAAGACCACGATGCATGGAGAAAAGAAACAAAGGGGCTTTCCAATGTGAAAGTACTTCACGAGGGCAGTTCCCTCCCGTGGATTCTGGCCTCAGAGGTGGTTGTGCACAATAGTTGTACAACCGGCATTGAGGCTTTTGCCATGGATGTTCCTGTGGTATCCTACGAGCCCTTTTCTTCGGAAACCTATGATTCTTTTCTCCCCAATGCCGTTAGCCGACAGGCGGTTAATGAAAAAGCCCTGGTGAGTATGGTAAAGGCCTTGACGTCGGGTGAAGATATGGGTGAGGGTTATGAGGGCGAAGAAAAGCGAGAAACGGCACGAAAATTTTTCGGGGGTCTGGAAGGTCCCCTGGCATCGGAAAACATTGTGGAATCTTTGCGCCAACTTCGGGTTCGTCCCCGGCCTTTTGCACCCAACCACGCCCATGCCCTGGCTCGCGAATTGGCTGTGCGAACGGTTCTTCCCGTTCGCTCTTCTTTCAGGAAGATTGTTCACTCACCACACCCGCAGGCGATTTACTTTCAGCAGAAATTTCCGCCCCTTCCCCTGTCCGAAGTCCAGAGCGATCTGAGTCGTCTAAAGAAAATATCGGGCAGGTTTAAAGGCGTTCAAGCTGTCGAGATCGGTGAAACCCTGTTTTGTTTGACATCTCCGGCAGAGGAAAAGGGATGAGAATCTGCTACCTTTCGGCTTCGGAGATCCCTTCCCGATCGGCCAACAGTGTTCACGTTATGAAAATGTGCGCCGCATTCAGCGCTGAAGGACACGACGTTGAACTGTTTGCCCGAAAGGGTGAACTGATGAAAGATGGTGACCCCTTTTCAAGGTATGGTGTGAGAAGCCCGTTCCCCATCCACTTTTTCGGGTGGCCGAAAATGAGGGTTCTGGGACCTGTTATCTACGTACTGCGGGCATTTTTTCATCTGCTGCGATCGCCAGCCCCGGATCTTTTCTATTCGCGCTATATCTATCTCGTCTACCTTGCCTCATTTCTGAAAGCCCCATGTATTTATGAGGCCCATGTATTTCCGACAAGCCCCGCTCAGCGTCTGGCCGAACTCCTTTTCATGAGACGCAGGACTTTTCATCGCCTTGTGGTGATCTCCGATGCACTGAAAAGGGATTACCTGGCCGCCTGTTCCAAACTGCCACCAGAAAGGCTTGTGGTGGCCCACGATGGCGCAGATGTCCCCTCTGAAAGCGGGCCTGACTTTTTTCGAGAAGATGTCTGTGGGAATGGGGATAAGCTGAAGATCGGCTATGTGGGACAGCTTTATCCCGGGAGGGGGATCGACATTATTGTGCAGCTTTCCCCCCGATTTCCCAAAATGGAATTTCATGTGGTTGGCGGAAGTGATGAAGATGTGCGGTACTGGAAAGAGCGCGCCCTCTCTTCGAACCTTTTTTTACACGGTTATGTAAATCATGGAGATATCGGTACTTATTACCGGAGTTTTGACATCGCTTTGGTTCCTTACCAGGCCAGGTTGACGTTGGAAGGGGGGAAAGGTAATACGGTTCGGTGGACGTCTCCATTAAAGATATTCGAATATATGTCTTACGGAAAGGCAATCATTGCTTCGGATTTACCCGTTTTAAGAGAGGTTCTCAAGAATAGGGAAAACGCGCTTATGGTTCCGCCCGAAGATGTGGAAGGGTGGGCGTTCGCCCTTGAGGAGTTGGCAAGGGACAAGTCTTTGATGAACAGACTTGGAAGGACAGCCCGCAAGGTCCTTGAAGAGGAATACACCTGGGATAAGAGGGTCGGGCGGGTGTTGAGGTCTAAGCATGCTCGATAAGAAAAGCACGGGTCTTGTAGCTTATTTTTTTAAGGCTTACCCCAAAAGGACGTTTGTGATGGTCCTATGCCTGATCTTTGCCGGACTCACGGAAGGGATTGGTATCACTGTCCTGTTGCCGGTGCTCGAGCTGAACATGGGAAGTGGCGGTGCACCCCCATCCAGTGTGGGAAGATATGTGGCTGAGGCCCTGCATTTTTTGGGTTTGGAGCCAAAGCTGGGGGTTCTGCTCTCTATTCTGGTGGCAGGGATTGCCCTGAAAGGTTTTTTTTCGTGGGTGGCCATGCGCCAGGTGGGATATACCGTGGCCCATGTGGTGGCGGATCTTCGGAAAAATTTGATCAGCGCGTTACTCAATGCTCGCTGGGGATATTTTATCCAACATCCTGCGGGACGGTTTGCAAACGCCATTGGGGTTGAAGCCTGGCGGTCCGGACAGGCCTATTATGAATCGAGTATTGCCATTGCCTACCTTATCCAACTGATGGTCTATACGGTAGTGGCTGTAATGGTGTCCTGGAAGGTGGCATTAGGGGCTTTTGCTACAGGCCTTGTGATCATATTTATTCTCAGACGTCTTGTAAACATTGGCCGCAGAGCCGGCAAGAGCCAGTCGGATTTGAGTAAATCACTTGTTTCCAGATTGACGGATGCCCTTCAGGGGATCAAACCGATCAAGGCCATGGCAGGGGAAGGGCATCTCCTGCCGTTATTAGAGGCTGAAACCATGGAGATGAATCAGGCCCAGAGAAACCAGGTCTTTGCCAACGAGACCATGAGGGCTGTTCAGGAACCGGTGACGGCATTTTTTCTTGCCACAGGCCTTTTTCTCCTGATTCATTTCGGAGAGGCGCCCTTTTCGGCAATTCTCGTCCTGGCTTTTATCTTTTTCCGGATGGTGACCCGTTTTAATGAAGTGCAGTATCGTTACCAGAAAATGGTGACGGTGGAGAGTTTTTTCTGGTCTCTCATGGAGAGCATTGAGCGTGCGGACCAGGAAGCGGAGGCAAATACCGGAGGGAACCGCATCCCTGCATTTGAGAATGAGATACGTTTTGAAAATGTTTTTTTCAGCCACGGCCAAAAGGCTATTCTCAAAGATGTCTCTCTCGTGATTCCCTCAGGCAGTTTTGTGGGGATTTCGGGCTCATCAGGGGCGGGAAAAACCACCATTGCAGACCTGATGATAGGGCTTTGGCATCCCGGAGAAGGACGTATTCTCATCGATGGCGTTCCCTTGCCCGAAACGGACTTGATCGCATGGCGGAAAATGGTGGGATATGTTCCTCAGGAGATGTTTTTATTTCATGAAAGCATCTACAATAACATCGTGTTGGGAGATACCTCCATTAGCCGTTCCCGTGTAGAAGAGGCGCTTCGCGCTGCCGGCGCCTGGGACTTCGTTTCTCGTCTTCCTGAAGGAATGGATACACGCATCGGTGAACGGGGAGGACGGATATCGGGCGGGGAACGCCAGCGTATTGCCATTGCCACGGCCCTCGTACGTAACCCAAGACTCCTGGTTCTCGATGAGGTCACAACCGCTCTGGACCCGGCCACGGAGGCCGGAATCTGTGCAACGTTGAAGGGCCTGTCGGGGAAAGTGACTATTGTGGCTATTTCACACCAGCCCGCCCTCATGAAAGAGGTCCATACCCTGTATCGTATCAATGGAGGCAGGGTCGAAAAAGCCAGGTAATATCAGAAACTTTTGTGATTCTGGCTTGATTTTTGAGGTTGAACTTCAGAAAGGCAAATATTAAACCGCAAAGGCGCGAAGGACGCAAAGCCTTTTCCGAATCGGAACGGACGATTCGAAAAAACTGCCATGGTTTTTGGTTCATCGGGTTTTCGCGTACTTAGATTTGAAAGGTGAAAATAGACTTATGCGTGTTTTGATGTATTACAGCAACCGGGATGTTCGTGTGGAAGAGTTGCCCGTTCCCGAGATCGGACCAGGCGAATTGCTCATGAAAGTAGTTGCCAGCGGCATATGCGGCAGCGATGTAATGGAATGGTACCGCAGGGACAAAGTTCCCCTGGTCCTTGGGCATGAGGTTGCCGGCGAGGTTGTGGAAGTGGGAGAGGGGGTCCGGAAATTCAACCCAGGCGATCGGGTTGCCGCGACCCACCATGTTCCCTGCAATACCTGCCACTATTGTCTTAACGGGCATCATACGGTTTGCGAGACCCTTTTAAAGGGTACCCACTTTGATCCGGGGGGATTTGCAGAATATATCCGGGTTCCCGCCATCAATGTGGATCGGGGAGTTTTCCCTGTTCCCGAGGGTGTTTCCTATGAAGAAGCGTCATTTATGGAGCCGCTGGCATGTGTTTTAAGAGGGCAGAAAAATGCCCGTATCCGCCCCGGCCAGACGGTTCTTGTTCTTGGAAGCGGCATATCGGGATTGCTCCATGTGGGACTTGCCAAAGCTTTAGGCGCAGGCCTGGTAATAGCGGCGGATACCATACCATATCGGCTTGAAAAGGCCCGGACCATGGGCGCCCACGTGGCGTTAAATGCTGATGAGGACCTTGTCTCTGCGGTGCGGCGTGCAAATGAAGGACGTCTGGCGGACGTCGTGATCATCTGCTTTGACGGGTTCATTCCCCTTGCATTTAAAACTGTAGAGAAGGGAGGGACCATTCTCTTTTTTGCAGGCGCCGGCGAAGGGGATACCATTCCCGTTCCGATCAATGATATCTTCTGGAGAACGGAAATTACCCTCACCAGTTCCTATGCAGGAGCTCCTTCCGATTGCAGGGAGGCCCTCAGCTTGATAAAAGCGGGGGCAGTTCCGGTTCAGGAAACCATCACGGGGAAGCTGGCCCTGGAAGAGGCCTCTACCGGTTTCCAGATGGTCTGTTCCCCAACCGAGCATGAATGTGTAAAGGTTATTCTTGAGCCCAACCGGAAGGGAAGCAAGAAAAAAACAAAGGCCGGATCCAATTTTGAATCCGGCCTAAATGCTTGATTTTATCCTGGTAGGCACGAAGGGATTTGAACCCTTGACCCCTACCGTGTCAGGGTAGTGCTCTCCCCCTGAGCTACGTGCCTATGATCCTTTATTCTTTATCAGTATGAGTCCCCCATGTCAAGATCATTCCTTACGGCAATTGTTATTATGATTGAAGATCAAAATAAGGCCGTTTTATCTTCCGTGGATTCTTCTCCTATTATCAGAAACCAAGATCGCATATAGTGAAGTCCGGATGCGATGGTCATAATTCCCGTAGCCCAGTATACCAGAAATATATATCCGGAAAACAGGTGGAAGTGGTTTCTGATAAGAACCAGAAAAACCGCCCCAAGTTGAAGGCAGGTGGTTATTTTGCTGAGCATGGAAGGCCGTATCTTCAGATGCCCCCGATACAGAAACAGAATCAATACGCCTAATAAAATAAGGAGATCTCTCGTAATAACGATGACGGCAAGCCATGACGGAATATGATCCTGGACAGCAAGCACGACAAAAGCGGCTACCAGCAGGATTTTGTCTGCTAAAGGGTCAAGAAAGGCTCCTAACCGACTTTTTTGGTTGAATACTCTGGCGACGAGACCATCTGCTCCATCACTTATCCCTGCTATGACAAATACATACAGGGCTTCCAGGAACTGGCCATTCAATAGATAGATAATGAAAATCGGCGCCAGTATGATTCTGATGGTGGTGATCAGATTGGGAACGGTCATGGTTGAATTCACTCTAAGTTCAGGATAGTGTTTCCTTCTTCAGACCGGCTCAGATGAATGGGGAAGGGAAGCTTTGGATGATTTAGGATGTCGCCCAAGAATTTCTCTTTTCCGCCCTTATATTGAATCGATATGGTTACGGAGTCTCCTCGAATTCTACTGGAAATAGCGGAGGTTATACCAGGTACGGCAGTCATGAGAAAATCCTTGAAACTCATGAATTGCTTGAAATTACGCAAACCGGCTAATGTCATCTCAAAATGATTGATCTCTCCTTTTTGGACTTCCATCCCTTGAACAATACAGGCATAAAATGGGGAGGTCAGAGAGACGGCAATTTTCTGCAGGGCTTCAAAGATCTTCTCCGTATCTCCAAGGTCCAGTTTTGTCTCTTGAAACCGGGTTTCCTTACAGATTAAAACACCCCCTGCCACGTCTGCGGCTTCGAGGTTCACATAGATATCCCCGTCTTCTGAAATTCTGCTGTTTCCAAAGATGACCACGTCCACTGAAAGAAGTTTTCCCCATGCAAGGGCATCTGCCAGGGATGGATTGGAGCCTGACGCAGGTGAGGAGAACGTTGCTTCGGGGGGAATTGAGGTGCGATTGATGGGGTCGAACCCTCTTTCTTGGAATGCCCTGGTCAGAGCTAATTCTGTGGGACTCATGACGGCATAGGCATCCACGTCTTTCCACCAGTGTGACTCCACTTCTCCAAGCGTTTCCAGGACCATGAAAAGCAGGTTTACCGCATCAGGGGGCTCTTCTCCGGGTGTAATGCCGCTTTTTTTCAGTCTTTCGGCGATCATCTCCTGGTTTACTTTAAGTTTTAAAAGAACCGTGTATTTCTGGTCTGTTCGGTTTTCCGCAAGAATGTTGAAGTTTTCGATCCCCTCTCTGGCATTGGGAATGATCTCTTCAAGAACCCTTTCAAAATTCTGAACCATTCCCTGGCTTCCAAGCAGATTCAAGAGGTAGAGTTCAGCTCCTTTCATGAGCGCCGATGAAATAGCCTGCTTTTTTGCACGGGCCAGATTCCCGCCTGTAATAGAACTGCTTCCTATGGCTAAAATTTCCCTGTTTTCGTTCGTTTGCCCCGCTTCTGCCGTTGAAATCGTCGGCAAGAGGAGAAACAGAGAAAAAGCGAGCAGGGATGCAGTACCTGCTTTGAGGATGGTAATGAAATGCTTATTCATGATAATTCTCGTGCGAAATAATTAGAAACTGGAAAATTGAAATTTGTCTAAGATCCCGTCTTTATCTGGGAAACTGGGGTGTCTCAAACCTGACACCCGAAACCTGTCCTTCTCTGCGTCTTCGCGTCTTTGCGCGAGAACGTCAGTTTGTTAAACGATCCTTTCAAATAGGCAATCCAGCGCGAAAGGTCAAGCAGTTTTCCTCAATAATGCCTTTATCAATTCCACAGCGTCCGGTGCTTCTTCCGGATGAATCCATCTGACTTCGGGATCTGCTTTGAACCAGGTTATCTGCCTCTTGGCATATCTTCTTGTATCTTTTTTCATATTTTCCAAGGCTATGTCGTACGACCAAGTTCCTTGAATGTGTTTTACGGCATGTCTGTATCCGATGGCGCCCATTGACTTGAGTTCGGGAGAGTACCCCATTTTAAGCAGTTTTTCAGTCTCTTCGATCAGGCCGTTTTCAAACATCATTACGGTCCTCTCATTGATCCGGTCGTAAAGCTCCTCCCTGTCCCATTTCAGACAGAATTTGAGGGCGTTCAATGTCTTTTGTCCGAACCGGTGGCCTTTCCTTGTTTCGGATGCCTTGCGTTTTGTCAGTTGAAACAGCTCAAGAGCTCGAATGATTCGGAATTGGTCATTTGGATGAATTTTTTCGGCACTTTCCGGATCGAGATCTTTCAGCCTGGCATAAAGTTTCCCCCCACCGTCTGTTTCCCATTCCTGTTTCAACTTTTCCTTCAAGGCCGGGTTGGAGGGAGGCGATGGAATAATTCCGCCAAGCAGGGTCTTGATATAAAGTCCGGTTCCGCCCACCACAAAGCAGACATTTTTTCTCTGACGAATATCTTCGATTACAGGAAGCGCCAGATGGCGGTAGATGGCCGTGTTGAATTCCTCGTTGGGATTGACAATATCAAGAAGATGATGAGGGATTCCTTTTTTTTCTTCTTCAGTAGGTTTTGCCGTGCCGATATGCATTTCCCGATAGACCTGCATGGAATCGGCATTGACAATTTCACCATGAAGGGCCTTGGCCAGTTCAACGGAAAACGTTGTTTTACCGCTGGCGGTTGGACCTGCAATGACTACCACATCAGGTTTCGTGGTTTTCACTACACCACCCTTTTAAACATTTTTTCGATCTCATAATAGGAGAACTGCTTTATTATGGGCCTTCCATGTGGGCAGTTGGTTGGAATATCCATTTTCCTGAGTTGGTCAATGAGCAGGCGCATTTCTTCCACATTCATATTTTGTCCTGCGCGAATGGCGCCATGGCAGGCCATCACGGTTACGGCGTCGTCCATAAATGAGGTAAAATCTGCATTATTTCCTTCTATTCGTGAAAGGAGTTCGGATACCATGGCTGCCCAGTCAACGTCCCGTAGCAGGGCAGGAACAGCCCGCAGGAGAAAGGTGTTTCCCCCAAAGTGATCTATTTCCAGTCCAAACTGGTTCAGGTCATCTCCTTTTTCAAGGGCGACGGTTGTTTCCCTCACGGACAGTTCAATTTCAAACGGAATAAGCAGTGCCTGTGTTTCCACTGTGGCAGTCTCAAAGGCTTTTTTCAGGTTTTCATAAACGATTCTTTCATGGGCGGCATGCTGGTCAATAAGAAGAAGCCCATCGTTGGACTGGCAGAGGATGTAGGTACCACCCAATTGACCGATGACCTGAAGTTCTTTCTCCACAGAGCATTTTTCTGCAGGGGGTGTGGTTTCCGGATGAGGTTCGGGCACCTCTCCTGTATATGCCCATTTCCCTTCTGATACAGATGTCAGAGGAGTTTGCAGCCGATACACGGATTCACGCTCAGGTACGGTTGGAGGTGAACTTGCGGAGAATTGGAGGCCTGGAGAGAGCATTTTTTCGATACCGCCTGAAACAGCCTGGAAAACATCCTGAGGATTTCTGAATTTTACCTCCTGTTTGGTTGGGTGGACGTTCATGTCCACGAGAGAAGGATGCATCTCGATGAAAACAACGACCTGAGGAAACCTGCCCTTCATCAGGCGCTGTCCATATCCTTCCATAACGGCCTTTACAATAGTACGATCCCGGATGTTTCGGCCATTGATATAGCAGAAAAGCCTGTCGCTTCGACTCCTGGTGAAATCAGATGGGGCAGCGAAGATTCTGATGGTAAAACTGTCCTGTTTTACCGTGCTTTCGAGGATTGCTCTGCTTGCTTCCTTGCCCATAATCGCCGAGAGCCGCAGGCGGGGATCACCGGATGCCGGCAGGTTCAATGCGGTTCTGGGGCCGTCTTCCAGCCTGAAATGAATGTTGGGAAATGGCAGAGATGTTCGCAGGAAAAGATTTGTGATGTGGTTTTTCTCGGTCTGCGGAGAGCGAAGGAATTTTCGTCTTCCGGGTACATTAAAGAAGAGATCCTGTAGTTCGGTGATGGTCCCTGAAGGAGCACCTGCCTCTTCAATGGTAAGCAGTTTTCCTCCGGAAATCCGGAGTTTGTTGCCTGTAAGTTCACCCCGTGGGACCGAGGTAATGCTCATGCGGGAAATGGAAGCCATGCTTGGGAGTGCTTCTCCTCTGAAACCGAGGGTTTTTACCTGCAGAAGATCTGAAGCTTCTCTTATCTTGCTGGTTGCATGCCTTTCCACACACAAGAGAAGATCATCCCTGGACATCCCTTCCCCGTTATCGACAATTTTGATCAGCTTTTTTCCACCGTTTTCGATTCGAACAGTAATTCGATCCGCACCGGCATCAATGCTGTTGTCTATCAGCTCTCGAACGACCGAGGCAGGCCGCTCGATAATTTCGCCGGCCGCGATCTGAGTAGCTACTTTTTCAGGGAGAATTCTGATTGTGTTCATAATGCCCGTTCATGTTGTCTGTTTACAGTTTAAGATTTTATTGGTTGATTATGCCAAAATTAAAAAAGCCTGTCACGCGATAATTCGAGACAGGCTTTTGTTGTTTTTTTGGTGGGGAGGGTTCCGAGTCAGGACTCACGGGATATCCTAACCAATTTTTCGATGAAAGTTATCCTTTTGTGTCGCTTTATTTCTGATTCCCTCTTTGCCGCCGACGATCTATCGGAAAATTCCTCATGATAAACCACCTTCCAAGGGCGTTTGACTCTGGTGTATTTTGATCGGCCTTGGTTATGGCGTTGGATTCGGTCATCAAGATCGTTCGTGGAACCGACGTAATAACTTCCGTCTTTTTCAGACTGGAGTATGTAAACAAAGCAAGTCATGCAAAAAAATAGGCCTGTACGCCATTATATAAGGAGTAACAAGCCTATCCTATTTTTGTGGCGGGGACGACGAGACTCGAACTCGCGACCTCCGGCGTGACAGTCCGTCGATTCAACATTCCTTGAAAATTGCATCTTCCTGGAAGGAATATTTTTCTCATTATCTTAAAAGGCTATTTTTTATTAAAAATACTCTTAATTAGGTTGTAGCTTCCATTATTATTCCCTGTTGTTCCTTCTAATAATTGGAAAAATCATAATTATTCCTTGACATATCCTGTTAGATCTCAGACACTCTCACAAAAATCGACTCTCTATTTATAAAAAATTTATAAATTTTTTGGATGGATATTGAGGAGTGAAATGAATAAAGTTGCTAAGTTTACAGGTGTTTATTATCGGCTTTCCAAAAAGCGAAATTATCAAAACAAGCGAGACAGGTGTTTTTATATAAATTATCAGGACAAGGATAAGAAATTGGTTTTGGAGAAGGTAGGTTGGTTATCTGAAGGATACTCAGCTGACATTGCTTCAAAGAAAAGGGCGAAGAGAGTTGCACAGGTAAAAGATAAGGATGTCATTCCATCGGATCTTCGCAAGGAAGAGCCTTTGACATTTGGCAATATTTGGGAAAGTTTTTATTCATACTCAAAATCTAACAAGAAGTCATACCGTGATGATTTTTTTAGGTACAGGAAACATATCAAGCCCATATTTGCTGACAGGTTAATTCGAGATATAACTTCACAGGAAATTGAGGATTTCAAAACTAAACTTTTAAAGACTTTATCTGAGCAGTCGGTTTGTCACATATTAAGCATAATGAGATCTGCTTACAATAGAATTATCAAATCTGACAGGTATTCAGGCAAGAATCCTGTTGCAAGCGTCAGTTTTCCCTCTACAAATAATAAGAACAGGCTCAGGTATCTTACTCATTTTGAGATTGATGAGATGCTCCTTCCTATGCTTTGTGAATCGAGCAGCAGCACTTATGAAATATCTTATTTATCGGTTTACACAGGAATGCGTGCAAATGAGATTTTTTCCTTAAGATGGCAAGATATTGATATTGAGAACAGGACAATATTCATTCTTGAGACAAAAAACACTGAGTCAAGGACAGCTTACATGACTGAGGGGATTCTTGAGATTTTCAATAATAAGGAAAGTGGTCTTCCTCATGAGTATGTTTTTCCGCAAGAGATTGTAAGGGGTGCGACCTGTAAAGGTGGTTGGAGGCAGACTTTGCCTACCACCAAGAAAAATGAGGTCAGCAAGACATATTTCAGGGTTGTTGAAGAGATAGGACTTAATGATGGAATTGTTGATTCTCGCTACAGGGTTTGTTTTCACACATTGCGTCACACATTCGGGAGCTGGCTTGCCATTCGTGGTGAGTCTCTTCAGACGATTGGTGAATTAATGGGACACAAGCGGATTTCACAGACCATGAGGTACGCTCACCTTTGTCCGGACAAGAAGAAGTTAGCTGTTGCAGGATTACATGAGAGGGGTTGATTATATCATGTTTTTTTAGGTTTATTGTAAGTTTTGACTGTATTTTCAGCGAACCATTTCTCAACATCTTTTCTTAGATATCTTATTTTCTTGCCCATTTTTATATATTTAGGGCCTCGTTTATCGCTTCGCCAGTTTGCCAGAGTTTTGGTTGATATATTATATTTCTCTTGGATGTATTCAGGTGGAAGCTGTTCTTCTGGGTCTTTGTAAGGAGTTTGAATTTCTTTCGTTAGTTTTAGAGTATCTTCTTTATTTATATCTTGATCTAATCCTATATTCTCTTTTTCAGTATCATCTATTCCCATCTGATGATTATATTCTTTCATCACCATATTCATAAGATGAGGGTCGTCAATGAATACACCGGATATGAAATCAATCAAGGCATCTTCTGGGATCTCATTACTATAAACCCAAGATCTACCCTTGTTTTCTAACAGGAACAAAGCTTTCATATTTGATTGCAGGAGATGGTTGATGAGTAATCTTATTGTTGTACGGTATTCATGCAACCCTTCAGGTATTTTTAGGATTTCACGTTGTTCCTTATCTGACAATTCTTTGAATTTCTTTGAATTTTTCATGATATTTTCAGATTGTTTCCTGCTAATATAGTTCATTATTCGTTTGACATGCCAATCCTACCACGATGGCTATCAGGAGCAGATGTTTGGTCTGATGCATTTTAGCTTGCGCATATTAGGCAAAGTTTGGTAGTAAAGTCAATACTTTTCTAATAGTTAATTTCAGCGATTTTTCCATGTAAGGCATTCTGATGGCAAAAAAATCCAAGGGCTTTGGGGTAACTAGAATATAAAGAAGTCTGGCATGAGTTTCAAAATGCAGAATATTACAATCACATTACAACTTTGATAGTATGATAAAAAGAGCTCCGAAAAAAAGTGACTATGAAAATTTAACCTATGAAAAATCCCCTCAGAGTAAAAGATTTCGAAAATGGACATGTTGGCCCAAGGATGGGAGTTTCGTTGTGACGCTTGAGTTCAAAAAAAACAAAGCGAAAACGAAAAGCTTCAGATAATCAAAAACTCTCTGGAAGAAATACACAGGCATGTGATAAGCTTAACTCACTAAATTAATAAGGAGGTGTTGATGGAATTCAGACTTGCCAAAAACGACCATGTGCTCCTTAAAATACTAGCTGAATATAGAATACTCACCGTAACTCAGATTTCGGCTCTTACCCTAAGAAGCCCTCAAGTCATAAGAAGAAGGCTACGTATTCTTAGCAATGAAGGTATCCTTACTGTGAGGGCACGAGGTTATGGGAGGAACCTGGGACGGCCGGAAGACCTGATCATTTTAACTGAAAAGGGAATGGGATTTTTTCAGAACAAAAAAAACCTTCCAGCCCTCAGCGAATATATTGCGGACAAAATGGTAGAGTCCATTTTCGTTGATCACGAGTTACTGCTTAACTGGTTCCGGATTCATCTAATTCAAATTGAGAGAGTAATCCCTGTCTTATCCATAGAATATTTTTCTTCACAAACGGTTCCATTTGAACAGGGAAGTGAAAAACCTCCTTTGCTTCTGGAACGTGTACCTTCTAATGGCGAACAGGAAGAACCCACCGAATTTATCCCGGATGGAGCATTTGCAATCACGCAAAAGGAAAAAGAAAAGACTCTACTGTTTTTCCTTGAAGTGGACATGGGCACTGAAACCATTGCCAGCCTTGACCGAAATTCTAAAGACGTCCGCCAGAAAATAATCAACTACCAACGCTTATTCAGTAGCGGTTGCTACAAAAAGTATGAGGGTAATCTTAAATCCAATCTCAACGGATTCCGTCTACTTTTCCTGGCTAATACGACTTCCAGGTTCACTGCTCTTTGCGGACTTACGCAAGAGCTGCGGCCCTCAGACTTTGTTTGGTTAACTGACCAGGAAAAGATGTTCTCAGATGGCTTATCTGGAAACATATGGGCCCGTGGAGGCCGAAATAATGACCCGCCACAATCAATAGTGGGACCCAGCCTGGCTTGCGAATCCCCTGCTCCTACCTTTCGCAGCAAAGTAAAGAACCATTAAACGTACTTTTTCAAACCTTTATGAATACCACAAAAACCACGGATGAGTTTTAGGATATGGTCATGCGGTATTTCATCCAAGAACTACGTTAAGAATTGCCCACAGCGGGCAGCTCTTTAACCGGAATCGAAACCCTATAACCTTCAAGACAATCCATCTGGTCGGCATCCCTCATTCGGATCACTGGGGTATTTTACCATCATCTGTGGACTCACTTCCGGCCCCTTGCTGGTCAGAAGCACGCTGTTTGAGCTGTGCCAGGCACACGATAGTTTAGTCCTCCCTTTTAGACCTGGAGCTCAAAACTCAACGCACCGGTCGTTCGAAGGAGTATACCCGTTATTCCAAACAGAGTCTGTAACATAATCGATCTAAAGTGTAATATAATTCGTCAGGGATGAAGCCGTGGCAATTCACGAAAAGGCTTTGATCCTACACTATTTGTTCAATTATTCCAATATGATATAAACCTTTCATTAAAGGCTTTGGAAGTGTAACATAATACACTCAAAACGTAATTTAAACGTGGGAAAAAGCCCTGAAACCTCCACTTAAGTTACATCTGAAAAACCAAAATATTTTTTAAAATCAAAAAGTTAAAAGGTGTAACAAAAATCGACTAAATAAAGAAATACAATAATACTAAGTCGAGAACAGAGAAATCGTTCATCCTAAACCTGTTCAATCAGGGAATAATTAAAAGAAACAAAAAAAGGGAAAAAACATTAGAACACTTTTAACGACCTTTTAGCTTTTCTTTCAGGTAGAACACGTGGCGTCATACTCGCTAATTGACACTGTTATAGAATGATATTGAGCGTGGCTTCTCACACTGAATTTCAACTTGATATTTTCACATTACAAAAACGGCCTGTTTTAAAAAGGCTATTATTCTTTTCGACCTAAGTGATCACCACAGAATTTGATGCGTGAAATGAAATGAGCTTCTTAAATCTGGAAATTCGAGTATCATCTAGCGACCTTGTTATTGGAAGAATTATATGTTGATTTTGGTTCATGTCGGTCACTAATTCATTTCTATTGAAAAAAGAACCTATCTTCTGTACCTGTCTTCGGCTTTGCTTCTTGGATGTTCAGCTTACTGTCCATACACGGCTGCTTATGGTTACCTTCATCTATTGATCAGAGGAGTGGTGACTAAAGCTTCAGAAAAGCCTTCCCAGTACGCTTGTTAGTCTGATTATTGAAATTTTGTTCATGGTGGTTCCCTCTACGCTACTCAAATTTGAAATGGCAATCACCCTTACTTTCATTGACACAGAGGGCTCTTAAATTCTGCCAATTTTTCTAATACTGATTTTGACCCATTTTTCTACCGCATACATACTCTAAACATAAATGATTCAAGATGATTCTATTCAAAGTACATCTTAATAACCTAAATCTTAATATATACCTAAGTCTACGTTAGTAGGCATAGCAGAAAAAATAGAATCATCTAAAAAAAGCGCTTCCAATCTGGCGACCATGTTAAAGTCAATCCAGTAAAATAATTATTTCCATGAGATTCTTTAAATCCCAGAAAAAAATCCCATAGCTACAGAAAAAGACTCGAAGAGGTAAAAAAATATAATACAGGATGAACAATAAAATAATTTTACATAAACTAACCTCTCAAGAAATTGCCAACTTTGATCTGAGAATAGCCGGAAAACTGATAAAGGACTCAGCTTTCATGCTTTCCAGGAAAGTCAACCAGCAACTGCTTGAGCCTATGAGCAAATGGATCGATGATCCAGGCTGGATAAACCGCTTTAAAATTTCTGAAAAAGAACCGCCCGATTGGGCTAAATACAAACGTAAGGAAAGAAAATGGTCCCAACAAGAAAAAGAACTCTTCAGGCAGAGAATCAAAATGTATTGGCAGGAATTTCATAAAAGACGAAACATAACAAGAAAAGTGGCCAATCTGTTAAACTCAAAAAATAAATCATCATGTTATTCTATAAACAATGCTGAAGACCAAGAATCTGAGATAAATAATTCCCAGAACTACCTCATCCCTGTCTTGCAATCTTATAGTCCACCAGAAAAACGCAGAAGAAATACCCGCCAAGAATTCATGCAAGCGATGAAACAGTCAATCTCAAACCTCCTGCCCTGGCGAACCATCCTGCTCTCGGAGCTTAACGAAAATCCAAAAAATGAAATGAGACTCAAAGACTTCAAAATTTATTACATGGAAAATTTGCGCAAAGACACATCGTCTAAACTTATACACCTTCTCCAGCTGGGCAGCGAAGGAGAAATCACACTATCCCAATCTAAACCCTTCGGAAATATCTGTATTTCTCTTGAAACAAAGACTATATCAACTCCCTCCTTTTCAAGCAATTTAGATGGCTGCGACTCAAAACCAATGGGTTCAAATATCATAATTAAAGATAGTGAAGGATCTACATACGAATTCGACTGGCAGCAACTCAGCAGCGCCCAAAAAAACAAGGTTGTTAATGACATAAAGCAGAATAGAATTTTATGTAAGGTGATGTGACGTAAGAAAATGACACCTTTTATATCCTCTTCAAAATGCACCTTAAAACAACATCGCTTCCTGGAGGCCCTCACCAACCGCCTGAAAGAAATTGACGACCCAAACGCAGAAATCATTACCCATGACTCATATGAATACCATTCTGTAACACTTAAACATTTTGGCATAATTCCAAAGCTCACTTTCAAACCATATGGGAAATCCACTCAAAGAAAGGCCGAAATCATGCGGAAGGCGAACCTCAATGATGAATCCAGACAAAAAGAGATCACCCAAATTCGGGCCAAATTCGGCTTAAAAACAGCAAGAGATACAGAGAACCGAATCCTTGCGAGACTCTTTGAATCCTATTGGAACAACTATTGGCGATCTATCCGGACAGCTCTGAAGCGTATCGAACAAGCCCAAAAACTGTTTATAACAGATAAAACCAAAAATATGACAATCAGCGAACCGATGCAAATCATGATGGGCGATAGAGCACAAATAACGCAAGAAAGAAAAGATAAGAAATCATATGCCAAAGAATTATTTGAGGTAGATTAACACGCTCCACCCACCAAACAAGCGGAGCGTGATAAAAATGAAAATGGAGACATACGAAAGGTGGCTGATAGATTGTTTAAAAGAATGGGACTTGGCCTTCGTTGAAGAGACGGAAATCCCTCAGTTGAACGGAAAGATTAAGCATAAATTAAGCATGACATCAGATGAGGTCAGTTTATTGATATTCCATATCTGGCAGATGTCTCATGGAGACATCTTAAAGATTGAATAGCGCATAGTATACAGAAAATTCAAAATGGCAAAAAAATGACGTAATTGTGATGACTATTTCAACATGGCAGGTAGCCCAAAAGGATCACAAATAATTTCAGAGTTCATCAAAACTCTTTATTATTCTGTTGACACGATATAAGACTCCATGATAACGCTTTTCAAACACAATAAAATCAGAAATATGGAGAACAAAATGCCCAAAAGAAGAGTAATCGATAACAAAGCCCTGCTTAAAGCAATCAAAGAAGGAATACCTCAGCCAGATATAATGGAAAAGTTTGTCTTCAACACTGCCACACAACTCAAAGTAGCATATGCAAATGCCCTTATGGATACCGGAGAAGCCCCAGAGATCAAAGGTATAGGCAGGACAAAGAAAGTGAAATCCATAGAAACGAAAGTCTCAGTCAATGCCAGAGGCTCACTCATCATTCCAAAAGCCCTTATTGAAAGCATGGATATAGAAGTGGGCAAAACCTTCGAAGTCAAGAAAGCCACAAAAGGTATATCCCTCACAAAAGTCCAACCAAAAGCAAAGGCAGAAGCAAATGTACAAAAGAAAGAAGAAAAAACCAAAACTGAAACCAAGCCATCACCCAAAAAATAAGAAATGCTAAAACTACATGACTCCCTAACAACTGGACAACTTCCAATATTTAATGAATTTGTTGCATTGCACTATTATAAACTTGGGAAATATACAGCGAGACAACTGGAGACTTGGAAACACGAAAATATCAGGTTCCACTTAAATTCACACTATAAGCGTAGACATGAACTTATCGAGTTCTCAGTTGCAGCATTTCAAGCCTCAGGATATTGTTTTGAAACAAGCCTAAAAAAATGTGTTTGTCGAAGATGCAGAATAACAAAAACTATAGGAAAACCATGTGATGAGATCAATGAATATGAGGATATGGTGGGAGCCAATTCTTTCAAGGCTTTCGCCTTAGCCCATGAGGCATGGTGTAAGAAGGTCAAAAACCATATCTGGAAAAAGCACTGGGAAGAATATGAAATAGTTAATTCAGAAGGAGATATTGTGTGGCCAGAAAAGACACTCTATGAGCCATGAACAAGCCAAGAAAACCACTAAATGAATCGCACTCATAAAAGTCCAGGCAGAAGAGAAAGCAGAAGCTAAATAGCATATCATTATGCCCGCTAAAGAGCTAAAACTAAATGACTTCCTGACAACTGGTGGATATCCAATATATAATGGAAGAGTAGCTCTTCATTATTTTAAACTGAAAAAATACACAGCCAGACAACTAGAGATTAAGAAACACGAAAATATTAGATACCATCTTAACTTTAGAACCCACAATAATTATAGACTCCATCAGTTCAGAAAAGCCTTGAACGAACCATCAGGATATTGTTTTGAAACAAGCCTGAATAAACCATTGTGCAATAAATGCAGAATAACAAAAACAATAGGAAAGCCATGCTATAAGATCGATGAATATTATAAACTGATCCAAACAAATTCATTTATTGGCTTTGCAAATGCTCATGAAGAATGGTGCAAAAAACTCAAAAACCATTGCTGGAGAAGAATATGGGAAGAATACCCTGTAGATTCTCCAGAAAAAATGACATTATGGCCTGAAGAAACATATCATGACCCGATAACAGGTCAAGATATCCCTTTACCAGATGATAAAGATATTCCATTTTAAACAATAGGCAAATAAATTGCCTCTAAAATTACAAAAAGCCTAATTCCACAAATATCAAGCGAATAAGCCTCTCATTCACCAAATCACCCCTTCGCTTAAACCACTCCAAGTTTACATAGGTTTTATGTATACACTTCACTAAACCACCCTTCACGTCGAGAAACCAAAAAACGCACAATCCCCTCACAGTCAAAATCCTCATAAATCCAGAAAACACAGCAAAAAATGTCCAATCGCCCATCAATCACACTGGGAACACCCAATGTTTGGAAATTGCCACTATTTCAGCAAAAGTGAATTTAGAAGAATAGCACATAATCAGGCTGATCCTGAAAATTGAACATCGAATTATTTTGGACATTTTGGAAAATTACATAATAAAATAAAGTAGTTGGTTTAAACAAAAAAGATAGGATGTGATGAGTGAATGGCAAAAAAGGACATAAAGAAGGTAATACTGCCTGCCAAGATCGAGGCAGCGAAATACAGGATCTATAAGATTGATGATATAGTCAAACTCTCAAAGATATTCTTTCCTCAAAATGCAGCATTCAAAAA
>Ga0208901_1000394_pt1 | contig 22390 bp, 21 predicted proteins | sample AntAceMetag02UKF_FD_184764 | JGI IMG/M metagenome (GOLD analysis project Ga0208901, IMG submission 184764) | Saline lake microbial communities from Ace Lake, Antarctica - Antarctic Ace Lake Metagenome 02UKF (SPAdes) (version 2) | ecosystem: Environmental > Aquatic > Non-marine Saline and...
GTGGATAAGTTGAACAACAGACCAAGAAAATGTCTTAACTTCAAAACGCCTTATGAAGCGTTTGAAAGCTTAACAGGCGTTAACGTCCAAAAAATAATGGGCTATGCACTTATCACTTGAATTCAGGAGATATCATTTGAGCGAATAATGATTTTAGCATTTCCTTCAGTTTCACATTTTGTCCCCCACGGCTCAGCGCAGAAGAATGCGTCTATTAAATTATTTTGTAATGATCGAATAACATAGGAAGGATCGATATTGATGGTGTCTACTTTTTCAGGTATTTGGGAAAAGTTCTGCGATAATGGATGCAGGAGTGCTTTATGGGTTGAAAAATCACCAGGTATCCCAATTCTTTTCCCCTGAAGACTGGATACGGATGTGACCAGTGAACTGCCGCCATGATGTGCATCTAAAATATAGAATAGCGGAATTCCTGACATATACAAGTGCATGGCAAGTGGGGCCATGATAAAGGCTCCATGGATATGACCATTCCGTAGAGCCTCCGTTAAGGCCTGCCAGGAGAGGAATCGTTGCATTTGGATATTCACCCGACAATTGAATTGAAGGCGATTGGCCACCATGCCAAGCAGGTGATCTGATATGGGAAGGAACCCTATCTTTATTGCCCTTTTGCCTGTGTAGTTAGCAAAAGCTTTTGCCAGCAGTGGCTGGACATCATGGATGCGTTTTTTTATGGTCCCGGGGCGGATCTCCAAACGGTCCGCAATTTCAGCAATGGAATATCCTGCACGATAATAGAGATTGCAGCTCAACTGAAGAGTTGGGGAAAGATCTGCGATGGCCCTGTCTAAGGTTGCGTTAAAACAGATTTTTTCGTATGCATTTTCCGGGTCAAACGCTTTTGGGGCTACAAGTTTTTCTTCTAATAATCCTGTTAGGCAGCTGTCTTTTTCATTGCGTTTTATTATGCGAAAACATTGTGAGTCAAGGATGGAGTACATCCATGAAGAAAATTTATGATGGTCACGAAGTGTCGGCAATTTTTGATAACCAACGAGCAATGTCTCCTGCACTGCATCCTGTGCGGTATCTGCATTGTTGAGGAGGGATTTGGCTCGGCGGAGAAGGCCGCCCTGCAATATCTCGGAAGCTTCTCCGAAGGAATTTCTGTCTCCTGCAAGGGCTGACGTTACAAGCTCTGAAAAGAGTTCTTTGCGGCCAGAGGTTAACTTGTTATGACTTTCTGTCGGTTTCATATGGCCTAAAATAAAATCTTATTTTTTTCATAAAAAGTGGAATGTAACAGTGTGGAACAATATAAAAAATAGAGGAATGTCATTCACCCGTTGGCAAGAGGAGGTAGACTGATGCTGTTATGTTAGTATTATATCAAAGACATCTAACAGGGATAAGGCCTCCGGGAGGGAAAACTTTGTTTTACACAGGGTATTCCCATGTGGATGGATGGAATAATTGGTGGCATTGGTGAAATCGGCGCGGGTCAAATTTGTATTCATAAATCTCGCTCCTGCAAAATCGGAGTGGCTGCAATTTGTCTTTAACAGGTTCGCCTCTGAAAAATCGGCCTCTTTCACCTGACATTTTACTATATCTGTATTTCGCAGATCTACACCAATAAAGCTAGAATAATTTAAGAGACATTGTTTAAAATGGACATCAAGGGGAATAGAGGCATCAGCCCATTGAATACCGGTTAGTTTTGTGTCAATAAATGTCACATCTCTAAAAGAGCTATATCTTATGGTCGCTGAGGCTAAATCACAGTTATCGAACACGCAGTTTTCGAAGATACAATCAAAAAAAGAGATTTTAAATAATTTACAATTCTTAAATCTGCAGTTAGAAAATTCCGTATCCGTTATTTTTAGCATGCAATCTATTTTCGTATCAGAAAACAGTTGATCGTCATAAAGAGTGTGGCTTTGCATTGCTAGCAGGATGGGTTTGTTGTGGGGGGAGTGTCGGCGGCTTGCCGGATCATCTTTTGAGGGGTGTATGGCTCCCGTGAAAAAAAATCACGAGAGCCTTACATGATGATTACTTGGCCATCATAACGAATTGCCCGTCTTTAACAATAAACATGGTAAAGGCGTCAATTCCCAGGCCATTGTGGTCGGTACTTGAAAAGTTAAATTCACCAGCTGTTCCGGTAAATCCCTGGATTTCTTCTATGGCAGTTCGAGCCTTGGCTCTATCTGGACCGGCTGTTTCAATTGCTTTAGCCAGAATAAGCATGGCATCGTAGGAATGGCCGCCAAAGGTGGAGATATCCTCTCCATATTTTGATTCGTAGGCAGTCTTGTAGGACATTAGAAAATCTTTGACCGGGCCTGAAGGTAGATCTTTTGCGGCAATAACTGTGCTGGCGGGAAAGATGATTCCTTCAGCAGCTGCACCAGCTGCTTGAACATATTTGATGTTTGCAAAGCCATGACTCTGAAAGAGCGGAACGTCCCATCCGATTTGACGGATATTTTTGGCAATTATTGATTGTGCCGGTACAATTGACCAGTTTAATACCGCCTGGACTTCGGGGTTGGATTTTATCTTGGTGACAAGAGCCGTTAAATCAGTGGCTTTCTTATCGTATGTTTCAGTTTCAACAAGAGTTATACCATATTCAGGAGCTAATTTTTTAAGCTGTCCTTTTCCAGCTTTTCCAAAGCCGGTATTACCGGTTACCACAGCAATTTTTGAAATATTCATGCTGTTCATTGTCATAAAGATTTTTCGGGCAGCGTAGGAATCGCTTGGAGCTGTTTTAAACACATAGGGTAAAACAGGATTTACAATAAGTTCAGCCGATGCACAGGAAATAAGGATTGTTTTGCTTTTTTCACAGGTGGACTTAATCTTCAGCGTTTCGCCGCTGGTTGATGGGCCGATAATGGCAAAAACTTTTTCCTCTTCAATAAGCTGCCGGGTGAAAGAAATTGCCTTTGCAGGGTCAGCTCCAGAATCCTTGAGAATGAGTTTAATGGTATGACCATTGATTCCGCCTTTGGCGTTAATAGAATCAACAAGCATGCTTAATGATTTTTCTTCAGGCCCGCCAAGGAAGGCTGCTGGCCCTGTTTGAGCCAGAATAGCTCCAATTTTAATTTCTGCGGCACTGCTGGTGCCAGAGAGAATGGAAAAACAAGCAATTGCCAGAACAAGAAAAGAGAAACCGTTTTTTAGTGTCGAATACATTTTTTTCATTTTTAACCTCGTTATTTGAAATAAGCGGTATTACTAAAAAAAGCACGATCCGATCATGCGCTGGAGAGCACATGACTACTGAATCTTTGGCCCATAAATGGCATAATGTACACATATATTCTTTCTCTGCCAACCACTGAAATACAGAATCGTACAGGTTCCACTTCAAATTACTATCCCCTAAAGTCGCGCCATTTAAGTTATGGTTAGCAAGAGTTGGGGACGGACACATAGCTGAAGACGTTGAGCTACCAGAGCATGCGCATATATCGCACAACTTTGAGTGGTCCTTCAAAGGAAGTAAGTGTCTATCCGATTTGCACTTGTCAGAGTTATGGGACAGCAAGAACTGAACAGTTACACAGGTCATCACTTTCAAAAGCCGTCATATCACCAGCACTTAATCCTGGCACAGGAAACAGGCGAACGGTTAAAGGTTTGTTTAGTCGGTAAGCCATTGTACCGGTATCTCTCATGAGTGCTGATATCTTATCTATGGGGGTGTCACCCGGGATTGGTACGGTATCAAGACCAATCCCACAAACTGCACTGTATGTCAGCAACGAACGGATGTCAAAGTGAGAGTTGATACTTCCCTGGGCAAGCCCGGTATCTTCAGTGAGTGCGAGCATAAGCCCTGAAAATCCGACCAGCTCAACATCTTGAATGGATTTGAAAACATTGGTTAATAGTGATGATGCCTCAACGGTACCCGATGCACCAAAATACTCCACACCCATCTGTTCATAGACCTCGACCATACTCGTACAATTTCTTGAAGGTGCGGCGGAACTGTCAAACCCGGAGAAGGTAAAAGAACTATCACTATTTGTTCTAGTAATTAAATTATTGATATTCGATATATGATATTGAAGAGCTCTACTCATAACATCGTGATAGCCTTTAAACAGATCGCCATGACGTTCAGAGCTTGTATTGTGATTGAATTCTTTCAGAACGCTAACGAGTAAGTCCGGGGTTTCAAGGCCGATGACAAAGCAGTTTCCACGTTCATTTCTGTGATAACTGGCAGGAAAGTAGGGTATTAACGGGTTACAGTTGAAGTTTACTGTGAAATTAAAATTCCCCTCTCCCCGTGGAGTAATTTTACTGATCTTTACTATCGCGTTCGCTGAATGTTGTATTAACTCATTGTTTAGAAAGCCAAACTTATCCAGACCTACATTGACACATACGTTGCACAGGTCTTCAAATTCTTTGACCAGTTCAGGTAATAGTTCTATTTCATTTTTTGTTCTGGCTTCTCCGATGGCAAACCGCAGTCGAATTGCGGGCATATCTGAAGAGTGTAGGAGTTTGCTGAGATATGTCAGGTCAGATCTTGCCTTTTCCAGACTATCCGTATTGAGATACTCTCCAAATGGATTCGTGACAATCCTGAGCGACTGAACTGAATAGTCGTTATCCTGGAATTCTTTTGATAACGTAGAGCAGAGTTGTGATGCTTTTAGCAATTCTTTCTTCCAGCTCTGTTTGTCTTTATCTAGGGACAAAAATGTCGTTATTGTTCTTATCCTGCAAAGCTCTTTGTCTTTATAACTCATTTGACTCTTTTCCTCTGAGGGGTTTTAATGCTAAAGTTCTAAGGTGCTGAGATGGCGTGCTTATCTGGGGTTTGGCTTGGTTTGTCTCCAAAGTGGAATGCATTGTCAATAATTGGAAAGGCAGTAAGCGAAAAAGCCATTTCTACAGTAGGTAAGTTGTTACACCTGTGATCATGTTGAAAGATACTGGGGAAGATAGATTCGGAATTTTTTTTATACTCTAGTCGGAGCTATAACCAGCTTCCAGTTGATGGCGGATGGCAACAATAATTACTGCATCGCCATCCAGCCGATATAAGACCACATATCCGTAGTGGCCAAAGCCTATTACTAACTCTCTGTATTCCGGATTCATCTCTTTCATCGGCTGACCAATTTGCGGGTGTTGTTCTAGAATCTGAACTGATTGAATGATTATTGCAGCAGCTTTTTGACTTGCTATGGGGTTTTTGTGTTGCAGAAAAGCGTGCAACCGCGCGAGATCACGTAAAGCACCAGTTGCAAATTTCACTGATGGCATTCGGGGGCATCCTTCTCGTCATCTGATCCCCAAGTATTGAGCCATTTTATCACCTCATCACCTGTTGCATGAAGTCCCGTTTCCTGATACTCGTTCCAGGAGTTCACTGCGTCTTGACGAAAGGATTCTCGTTTTTCTTCTCTGTCAACATATTGCTTAATAGCTTCACGCATCATCCAATGGGCTGAACGATCTTTTATTTGTGCAAGATTTTTGTACCGCTCTTTTGTCTTCTGATCGATTTTGATGGCAACAGCTGTGGTGGGCATATGAACTCCTTTTAAGGGGTATTAATAAGTATATATTAGTATTGCTTCCCCCGGAAGTCAATCTTGGTGTATTCGGGCTGAAGTACTTCATGGGTTCCTTTAGAACCGTGTGAAACTTTAGATGATATGGAGGCCTTAAACTAAAAGGCCAGTTTCTTTTGGCCACGCTCCGGCACCAGATCAATTTCTTCGCCTGACTTTTTCCAGAACCTTTGACCTAGTGGTAAAATCAATAGATGTTGGTTGTTGTTTTTGAAAGTTAGATTTTATAACAGAGAAAATGAATTCATTGCTGAAGAGTGGAGGCAGTTTAAATAAAACTTGAGCTTCTTCCATTGCCAATGGAACAAAAGTAGTAGAGGAAAGAGCATCTAGAGAAGAAGTCGTTCAACAGAGGAGAAGACAGAAGAAGATAAAAAGTCTGTTATTTATAGTGCTTGTCTCAAACATTCCCATTCTTTTCCATCCCTTTTATTTTCCCAGGCCCAGGAACAGTGCAATGTTCTGATCACCCGGACGCTGCCAACCTGTGGTGAAAGGGACGCGTAGAAAAGCAAAAAGTGATTGTTGCTCTTACTCTGTTCCGACGACTCTATTTCTTCCCTGGTGTTTAGCCTGATACAAATATTTGTCAGCAAGACCAAGGAGCTCGCTCATAGAGTCCTGAGCCATCTCTTCTGTAGAGCCCACTCCAACGGATATGGTAATACTGATATCGATACCGTTGTAGGAAAAAAGGTGATCTGCAACGTTTTGACGTATTCTTTCCGCAAATTTCACACCGCACTGATTGTTTCCCCGGCACATGCCATAAAACTCTTCTCCACCATAGCGGCCGATATTTTCTTCCTTTCGCTTGAGTGAAAGCATCAGTGATGCCAGTTCTTTAAGGATAAAGTCGCCAGCCTGATGGCCATGAGTGTCATTGACCATTTTGAAATGATCTATATCTATCATAAGAATGGAAAATTCGTCAATATAGCCTCTGTTTCTTTCACCTGTTCGAATCTCAAAGATCTTCTCCAGAATGTTTCTTTTGGGAAGACCTGTGAGGTCATCAAAATAGCCTACTTTTTCCAGGAATAATTTTTGCTCCATTTCCTTGGTGATATCGGTGAGGCATCCAAAGGTCAATACGATGCTATCACCTGGGAAAAGTTCTACCTTTCCCTGATCTTTAAGCCAGATGATTTTTCCGGAAGGGGTTGCGACCTGGTATACAGCTTCTACCTTTTTGTTATCCTGGACGTTTTTTCGTAGGTCTTGGCGTTTATTGGAAATCTGGTTGCGAGTTATGATCTCTTCTTCCACCGTTGATTGCGACGGATCGCTATAGTGGAATAATCGCTGATCCTGAATGGAGTCTCTGAAAACTTTGGAAATGTTTTCGGTGGTTGTATCCAGCAGATCCAGGAGTTGCTTGCCCATAAACTCATACCAGATAGTATTATCCTCCTGGTTCCAGGCGGTAATGTAGGGCATCATAGTAAAGCTGCAGGTATCAAATGTGTCGGATGCCTGGATGGCGGAAAGAGTTCGTTCCTGCAGGGTGCGGCTGTAGGCACCTGTAAGAATTCGCCCGGCATAGGTGGTTGGTAGCTGTTCCATGTCGATTGGTTGTGAGGGTGAACGACTCTGTTACTGTTAAATGAGCAGGAAGAAATTCACATGTACGATCCCCTGTTGATGCTAAGGATAGTGGGGCTGTTTGTCGTCTCCCATATATTATGGCTTAGTTCAAGGAATGATCGATGTCAAATGTCAAAGATTGAAACTCAGCCAGCTTTATAGAGTAAAGACATAATAATCTGATAAAACAGAAGAATCACAAGAGAGTATGGGGATGAAGAGAAAAATAGCTGAGCTTTGTACGTAATAAGGTAGAGATTTGGACACAGGTTGATAGGCTTATAGTAATAGATTATGTTTGTGGTAGATAGAAACTGAAAATCCATCTTCTACTGCCTGGATAAAAAATATCGTGTGTACTTCTCCAAACGGCTGGACCGGAAAAATCCTCCATATTGATCTCGATCTCGCCTCCGTTAATGTTGTCAGGCCAGAGACTGAAATTTATCATACGTACATAGGCGGCAAAGGGCTTGCCGGGTATTTTCTGAGGCCCAAGGTGACTCTTCCCTGGAATCATCCACGCATGCCACTGCTTGTTTTTACCGGTCCTCTGGTCGGCACAGCAGCTCCTACCTCCGGTCGTTCAACCGTTATGTCCAGGTCACCTCTTACCGGAACAATTGCGGATACCTCCGTGGGGGGCCGTCTTGGCTTTCAGTTAAAACGGGCAGGATGGGATGGCATTATTATTACCGGTCAGTCGGAGAGACCGTGCGGTATTGAAATAGAAGACGACAAGGTTCGGATAGTGTCAGCAGAAGAATTTTGGGGCAAAGATACTGCATCTGTTTTTAACTCTTTGGCAGATGGTCGTGGCTCGCTTGCTACCATCGGTCCGGCTGCTGAAAATGGGGTCTGCTTTGCGTCCCTTGTTGTAGATAAACATCATGTTGCCGGTCGATCCGGTATCGGACTCTGTTTTGGAGCCAAAAAGCTCAAATATCTGTCGGTGCATGGCAGTGGCAAAGTAAGGGTTCATGACAGTGAAAAACTTCACTCTGCACGTGAGGAAATTCTAAGACTCACAGCAGCATCTCCCATTCTTATGGGGCAGCACGGGTTTTCCTGTTTTGGTACAGGATCCATTTATGACCTGATGGATTCGCGGCGTATGATGCCAACGGACAACTTCCGCAGGACCCATTTTGATCAGGCCTCAAAGCTCAATGCCCATGCCTATAAAAAGAGATATGACCCTGGCAAGCATGGTTGTATGGGCTGTCATATCCGTTGTAAAAAAATAGGACGCGCAGATCACGTTGGCTCTTCCATGCCTGAGTTTGAAACCATGTCTCATTTCACTGCTCTAATTGAGAATACGGATATGGATCTAGTTATGCAGGCTAATACGCTCTGCAACCACTATGGCATGGATACAATTTCTGCTGCTGCAACGCTTTCCTGTTATAAGGAAATATCCGGCATTACCGATCTTTCTGGTCGACTTGTAGAACTCCTTGAGGAAATCGGCCAGGGTTCCACTGAGCTTGGCAGAGCGCTTGGGAAGGGCTCTTTGCATTACGCCTCAAGCCATAATCAACAAACGGCTTCCATGAGTGTTAAGGGCTTGGAGTTACCCGCCTATGATCCTCGTGGGGCATACGGCATGTCTCTGGCCTATGCTCTTGCCACCCGTGGCGGATGTCACCTGCGGGCCTATCCAGTGAGTCATGAGATTTTAAGAAAACCCGTTGCCACCGATCGATTCAGCTTTAGTGGCAAGGCAAGAATAATTAAGATTGCAGAAGATCAAAACGCAGTCGTCGATTCACTTACTGCCTGTAAATTTATCTTTTTGGGGGCAGGGCTTGAAGAGTACGCCGGGGCATTCAATGCTGTCACCGGAATGGCTGTTACGGCTCAGGATCTGTTAAAGATCGGTGAGCGTATCTATTATCACGAGCGTTTAATGAATAGCCTGAACGGATTTGAGGCCAAAGATGATGACCTGCCCATTCGTTTTTTTACCGAGGCGGGAACAAGTGGCAATGGCATAGAGGTTCGCCCCCTTGACCGTGAAGCTTTTCTTGAGGCTCGTGGTCGTTATTACAGGATTCGAGGCCTTGATGAAGAGGGAAGGGCAACAAAAGAAAAAGCGGAAGAACTGGGGCTTGAATGGAACAACTCTTAGAGAAATATGCGGATAAGTTAATCGCTGCAGGGCTTGCCGCAAGCCCGCTCCTTTGTGGCCTGGATGATGAGGTGATCTGGAACCGATCGAGCAGTGATATCCTGGTATTAGAGCAGGTTTTGGGCGGCATGAATATAAATTCTTTGATTTGTATTGAACCGGTTGAGCCTTATCTTGAAATTTTTCACTTTCTGACCAGCCGTTATCCCGAAACCATCACTCCAGGCGATTGCGAAACACGAACCTTTCTCCATGATGTGCCCGTGATCAGGGATTTCACCTCTGCAGCAATTCTCACCCAACTGCGTAGACGTAAATCAGTTGTTGTTGCCTCAGAAAATAGTATCCGCCTGATCACCTTTGGCAGCGTTAGCCCCGAGCAGGCATTTGTCAGCCTTAGTTCCGTCTGTTTCAGTGCTTTTGTGCTCTTTTTTGCAGATTATCTGGCTGACTGTAGAGCGGGCAGGGTCACCACAGAACAGCAGCAGGCATTCGACAAGGTGGTGGTACAGCTTGATTCGCCACACGGAACATCGCCAGCATTAGAAGCTGGTCCTTTTCGTTCTGAACAACAGGTCTATCGGGCAATTATTGAGGCCGGACGTTTTACCGTGGACTATGGATTGGTCGATTCATATTTTGGCAATATATCCTATCGCCTTGACCAAACCATTTATATCAGCCAGACCGGCAGCTCACTCGATGAACTGGCTGGCTGCATCGACCCATGCCCCATGGATGAGACATCCTGTGCAGGAATAACCGCTTCCAGCGAACTTGTGGCCCATGACGAAATCTATAAAAACACGGATAATTGTGCCATCCTGCACGGGCATCCAAAGTTCGCCGTTATTTTATCCATGGATTGTAATGATCTGGATTGTATCAATCGTGGACAATGCCATATTAAATGCTCGGTACAACGATTCGTTGAGGATATTCCAATTGTTCCAGGAGAAGTCGGCACTGGCCCCACCGGGCTCTGCCATACCCTTCCCCCTGCAATTCAAGATAAAAGGGGCGTCATCGTTTGGGGACATGGCTTATTTACCGTTGCGGTGGTGGATTTTAATGACGCTTTTAAGCATCTTCTCGATATTGAAAACATGTGCCGTGAGGAATTTTTTAAAAGGGTCAAGTGCTGCTGATCTTTTCTATGTACGTGCTTTTTTGACAATTGTGTATGTAACTCCACGCCTGTAACTGTCGTAACAGTATCTCCGGTAATTAAGGAACTTCATATGAATACTCTTATTTATGGTGCCGATGATGGGGTGAAGGTTATTCTTTCGATAACGGCCTTGCTTATTGCTGTGCTTGGTCTCACCGCATTGGTCGATATGCTCTTGGGAATGATGCTCTCCGGACTATCTCTTAAGGTAATCCTGACGTATCTTGTTTATCCGCTTACCTGGATGCTAGGCGTTGCCCCGGCAGATGTGGGGCTGGTTGCCGGTCTGATTGGAGAAAAACTTGTTCTCACCGAGGTGGTTGCTTATCAGGATCTTGCCGGATTACTGGCAGATAACGCATTTTCGGATCCTCGTTCCGCAGTTATTGCGGCCTACGCTCTGTGCGGTTTTACCCATATTGCCTCCGTTGCAATCTTTGTGGGTGCCGTGACAACTATTGCCCCGGAAAAAGCAAAAGAGATCAGTCAGGTTGCTTTTAGGGCACTTATTGCGGCTGTTCTTGCCTGTCTGATGACCGGTGGAATTGCAGGGATATTCTACAGGGGGAGCACTCTGTTGCTGCGATAGCTTCGGCTGGGCAGTTGTGGCGTGAGGCTTCTTAGATAGTACGGTTGTGTGCTTCATGCTATTCACAAGCGAGGAAAGAGAAAACTTGAATAGTTTTTGTGTTACACTATGTTTAGTAAACTTTTTAGTGCTCCATTTGGATATTTAAAGGAAATAAATATAATACGAGACTAGGGCAATGCGAGAATTTCAAAGAGCGACAGGATGCCGGGATGAGGCAGAAGAGCCGGAACGGATAGCTCAATTTCTGGAAGAAGAAAAGGGATACAATGCAGCGGATATTGAACTGCGTTTAACTATCACAACCCGATTTAACGATGAAGAAGTTGTCTCGAAAATTACCCTGCTTGTCCGGGTGGATGGTAAGGCTACTATGCTGCTGCGCTACGCCCCCGGCTCGGTGGTAACCAGGGAACGCTCAGCCGTGGCTGCGGCACGGGTATTGGATCCTGAGCATCAGATCCCACTGGTGGTGGTTACAAATGGTGAGGAAACGGTCCTTCTTGATACTTACAAAGGCAAGCGTCTTGCAGAAAGCATGGCTGAATTGCCAACGGCTGTAGCCCTGCAGGAAATGGTAAGTGATCTTCGCTACGAATCGCTTGATAATCCGAAAAAAGAGGATCGGGAGAGGCGTGTCCTGAATGCGTTTGATGTGGATCTCTGACAAAAGAACATGGTTTCCCGGTCCGGGGAAAACAGCTGAGATACAATGAGGAAATGCTACTATGGCTCTGATGAATATTCAATCTGCGATAAAACGAGTGGTGCAGATTGTAGCGAAGCTTGAGTCGCCCCAGGGGGTGGAGATTCTTACCTATAAGCGTAATCGCGGTATCACTATAATAAAAATTGACGATGAGACGCTCTCGGTACAGGAACGGGGCTATGAGGAAAAAATATTCCAGGTGACGAAGAGCAATCTGGCCAAAGAGCTCAAATCCATTGCCAAAAGAGAATTTCCGCGAAGTCGTAAAGTACGTGTCTATCAGCTGGACAGTCCCTACTGCCTGGGAATAAAACGAAAGCAGATTTGATGAGTTTTCCTACTCTTCTTCGAGACACCACACCTGTTTCAGGTGTTCAATCCCCTGATGGTTGGTGAGATCGAGATGGATGGGGGTGACGGAAATAAAACCGTTACTGACAGCGTGGACATCCGTATCTTCCTCCGAAGCAGGACTTGGAGTACCGCCTCCGATCCAGTAATGTTTCTTTCCCCATGGATCATGGATTTCCTGAATAGCATTATCCCAGAGCCGTCTTCCCTGGCGGGTAACCTTTATTCCCTTATTTGGGTTAGTCTGAGGGATATTGGCATTGAGAAGAGTATCTTTGGGGAGCCCCTGTCTCAGTATCTGTTCTGCCAGTTTTACGGCAATTTCTGCTCCGTTGGTAAAGTCGTAGGGCGCTTCTCCTGCAAGAGAAACAGCAAGTGATGGAATTCCATACATTGTTCCTTCCACAGCAGCTGAGACGGTGCCTGAATAGGAGATATCGTCGCCAACATTGGGGCCTGGGTTGATGCCTGAAACCAGTAGGTCAGGTTTTTGGGGCATGATCTTGTTCAGGCCAATGGCTACGCAGTCGGTGGGTGTACCGTTTAGGGTGTAATAGCCGTCTTTAAGCTTTGTTACCAGCAGGGGACGGTTCATGGTCAGTGAGTGAGATACTGCTGAATTATCTCTGTCCGGGGCGATAACAACGCATTCCGCTATCTTGCTGAGTGCCTGGACCAAAGCTTCGAGACCGGGGCTTTGTATTCCATCGTCGTTGGTGATAAGAAAAAGAGGCATAGTTTCCACTGGAGTTATTGAATGTTCAAGGCTGTATTTAAGAAAATAGAGTATGGCATGAAACGACTATTCACGCCATAATAGCTTTGGTTCTGTAATAAATAGCTGATACTGTAAAATAAGAAGAATCCTTAGTCGGAAAGTAATTATGGCCATATCACTCCAAGAAAAGTCATCGATCTCTGAAATAAGAAAACGATTTGATGGCGATGTTGAACGGTTTTCGAACCTTGAAACCGGACAGTCCGCGACAATCGATGCTCCGCTTGTAATGGAGTTAATTACTCAGGCGGCATTTCAATCGACCGCTCATATTAAAAGAGTACTGGATATAGGCTGTGGTGCAGGGAATAACAGTGTAAAACTCAGTCAGAGTGTTTCCGGATTTGATTGTGATCTTGTTGATCTCAGCCTGCCCATGTTGGAAAAGGCGCGTGAACGTATTGCTGAGAGCATTACAGGAACGGTGAAGATCTTTCATGGCGATTTTCGCGAGGTAGATTTACCAATTCAGGGGTACGATGTGATTCTTGCAGCCGCGGTTTTGCATCATCTACGTGATGACGGGGACTGGGAGTCTGCATTTACAAAACTATATACCCTTACTGCTCCAGGTGGCAGTGTCTGGATAACCGATCTGGTCTCACATGAGACTCCGCATATTCAATCCCTGATGTGGGAGAGATATGGTGAGTACTTGTGTTCGCTGGGTGGGGAAGAGTATAAAAATAAGATCTTTGAATATATTGAGAAAGAAGATTCGCCGCGTCCTGTGACCTACCAATTGGATCTGCTGCGTAAAGTGGGATTTAATCACGTTGAACTTTTACATAAGAATTCATGCTTTGCGGCTTTTGGTGCAGTGAAGAACAGTTGAATAAAATTGCCACGTTTTGTGTGTGATCAAAATTATTTCTGATTAGCCACAAAACTCAGCCAGTATTCCAAGGAATGTGTAGGAGTCCTCCCTTGTAGGCGATTAGGAGGGTAACGTTGTCTCGAACAATATCGTCCGCAGGGGCGAACTCCTACAATTACATACGCTTTTAGTATGTTACACAGTTTGCATGTTTGGTGGCTGAGCTTTGTACGGAATTAATAAATTATTTATCCACAACCTCATCAACCCAGGCAAGGGCTGCTGCAACCTTGGGGAAACCAATGGTTGAAATTAAAAGAAGCAGAGCGTGGTACAGCTCATCATGTGTTGCTCCTGCCTGCAATGCCCGTCTGGTGTGAGAGTTAACAGAACCAACGGATCCCAATGAAGCAGCAACTCCGAGTTGAATAAGCTCGGAGGTCTTGTTGTCCAGTGGGCCTGCCTTGCGGACGGTGGAACCAAGATTCTGCACTGCAGCCAGAACTTTTGGGAAGCGCTTTTGTAGACGACGATAATGTTTAGGACCTTGTTTCTTGGACATGTATATCTCCTTTTTTGTAATAGTTGAGGTTTGTCCTTGATTCGATGTTCAAGGTGCTCTGTGAATAAGTATCCGCTATTTCCTCTATGGGAGTCAAGCTGATTGACGGTTTTTGATAAAATCACAAGCGAGAATAGGTGGACGCTACTATTGTGCATATAGAGCAATGCCTGTTCAGTGGAAACGCCATGCAGTACATGATAGCAAAAATTAAAAGTATCTCTTCTCCGTGTTGGTAGCCAATGAAGCTAGACCCGAAAGGATTTTCCCTGCCTGCCAGAACCTCTCTTAAGCAGGTGGATACTAATACCATAGCCATTGTGATAAACCGTAAGAGTCGGATTATAATGGCAGATGGAAAAAAGATTCTGGAAAAGGCTTTGAAGATACAGAAAATACAGCCAGCAGTGAGAGTTGTCTTGCACACTACAGCACCGGTTTGCAGTAAAACAATACGGTTTCTTGATTCTGAAAAAATTCAGGTGGTTTCCGGGTGAAAATGAAGAGCAAAGAGCGGATAGCAGCAATATGGAATTAAGCAGACTTGGGCTAAATAGCTGGTTTGGTGAACAGGTAAACAAACACTGCCAGGATGGGCTACGGGTGGCTCGGGTCACGGTGGTTGACCGGGGGTGGTATACCATCAGAAACGAGGATAGTGAGGTGCTTGCAAGGGCAACAGGACGATTCCTCCACTCCACGGAATCGACCTGTGATATGCCATGTGTCGGTGATTGGGTTTGTGTCCGCTATCGAGACGATGGATCTGCCGCGACCATTCATGCGATGCTGCCAAGAAAAACATTTTTACAGAGAAAGTACGCAGGAAAGAGAATAGAAATTCAGATGGTTGCTTCAAATATTGATGTGGCTTTTATTGTACAGTCCTGTCACTACGATTTTAATGTGAGTCGGTTGGAGCGGTATCTGGTGATGGCCAATGAAGGAGGTGTTGAACCAGTCTTGATACTGAGTAAAACGGATCTGGTCAATGCGGATAGGCTTGAGGAACTGATTGCTGAAATTCGCACTGGTGGGATAAACACCAGGATAATTTCTATCAGTAATGTGAACGGATCAGGGCTGGATCAGCTTGAAGAGCTTATGGAACAGGGGAAGACATACTGTATCGTGGGTTCCTCAGGTGTCGGAAAATCCACACTGATTAACAAGCTTATCGGGCAGGAAACCTTGAAAACACGCCCCGTCAGTGAGTCCGGAGAGGGCAGACATACAACGGTTCGTCGTCAACTGCTTATTCTTAAGCAAGGGGCAATGTTAATTGATACGCCGGGAATGCGGGAGGTCGGGCTTCTGGGCGCAAGTGATGGAATGGATGAAAATTTCGAGGATATTCACACGTTATCCCGGAACTGCCGCTTTTCCAACTGCCGCCATACAAAGGAACCTGGATGTGCAATCGTGCAGGCAATAGAAGATGGAAAACTGCAAAGTGAGCACTACCAAAATTATCTGAAGCTTAAGGCGGAATCGGAATGCAATGAAATGTCCTATGGTGTGAAGCGGAAAAAGAAAAAGACATTTTGAAATATGTTTAGCAAAACGAATAAATTGCTGTTTTACCGTGCCTGGCTCAGGTTGATTGTTGCCTATCTGCTTGCATTTGCCTTGAGCTTTGGAATTGGCTTTGTTCTTATACAATTTTTCAAGGTCTCCCCGGAAACCATATTTGGATTCTCCACAAAACGAATTTCCATTGCCTTTCCAGTCTTTACAACGGGCACAGAGCTTGGAGTTGATCTGGGGATAATCCTCTTTTTCTGGAATACTCTGGCTTCAGTTATCACCATCTCATTTCTCTATACGGCGCCGCTCTTTAATCCTCAAAATATCCTGTTGTCTCCCCGGTTGATTCGAAAAATATTATGTGGCAGCGGGAGAATGAAACTGCTCTGCTTTCTGCCGGGCTGTTTAGCCATTGAAGCTGAATCTATTCGCAGAGTATACGTGTGGCTGATGGTGCCCTGGCTGGGAATGACATTGCTCGGGATAGAAAGCGGACTGACCGCTTCAACATCCGCTTTTGCCTTTGGCTCCTATCTGATCGGGTTTGTCTCTTTGCTTCCCCATGGCATAGTGGAAATTCCAAGCGTTGCCTTTGCTGGAGCGGCCACTTTTTCAATGCATTTAATGGTCAAAAAAAGAGCAGGTAAAACGAGTTCGGATACATTGTTTGCAGAAATTGAAACGTTTAAGAAGGAAGTGCCTCTTGTGCGGATTGTTCTGATTGTAATGGCTTTTCTCTTTATTGCCGGGCTGATTGAAGGTCATATCACGCCTCTGATTCTGGACTTTCTGACGAGTTAAACGGGATTCAGTTGCATCGTCATAGTGGAACTTGAGTGTCCCTTGTTCCCTTCATGTCGTAAATTTGTTTCTCATCATATTGACGGAGAATTACGGCAAGAGCTAAGGGCAAATACTTATAAAGGAATGGCATTTCGGAACGATCGCTTTAAAGAAGAGCTTGAAATCAAGAAAGAGTGGGTGTTCCGAAAAAAATTGCTTGGGAATGCGTCAAATGAGCAGCAATCTTCGTTAATTTTGACGCACCAGACGATCGGTGAACGTTCAACGAAAGATAACATTGTTCCCTGTTGCAAACCTTGTAACACCAGGAAGAAATTCTGACAGTAATTCCAAATAGTCTGATTTCACTTCACAATTTCACCTATTCCTGCTAGAAGCATTCGTTCATAATATTTAAAAACCTTATCTAAAATAGATTCTTTTGGAGAAAAAAATGAAACTGCCTGTAAAACCAGCTGTCCTGTTTGCCAACCTTTGTTTTTTTGCACTTTTGAGTTCTTGCGTCAGCGGCGGTGGTGGACAGAGTTCGACCATTCCCCAGGAAGAAGCTCCCGTTGAGAGAGAAATGGTTGACGGTGTAGAGAAAATAGAGCTGGCTTCCCTTGAGGAGATGCCAACGGTAGACAAAGTCCCATCGGGATATAAAGCCTTAGTCGTTGCAGATGTAGCATCTAGCCAACAGGTAACAACAGACTATCCTACAGCTGCTAACGATTGTAAAACAAATATCCTGAAGCAGTTGAACGAAAAGGAGAATTACCTTTCTGTCACTGGGGATAACGCAAAAAAAATGAAAGGTAAAACTGTGAAAATCAGTCTTGAGATTCTTGATATGAGAATAACAAGCAGCACAGCCAGAATGTTTGGAGGAGCATTTGTCGGAAGTTCCTTTATGGAAGTATTGATTACATTCACAGATACTGCAAATGCTAAAGTCATCCATAAAAAAGTATTATCTACTTCCAATAATTCGTGGGCTGCTTCTTATTCGGGTGGTGCTAGTGATCAGTCTTTGCCAGCAGATTTCGGTGCGTTGATTGGTGAATATATTTATACTGTTGTTCCGGCAGGGAAGTAGCATCCTTCCCTGAAAGTAACAAAGAACAGTTGTGATTAAATGGGGGCCACGTTTTTCCGCAAGTAAGCGCGGCCAAATAAACGTGGTTGTCCCCTATTGTTTGCACCGTCTCCATTCCCTTACCCCTGCCAATCAAAATTCCCCTGCTCCTGAAAAGTTTATTTTCCTTACAGTTCCTTAACTGATATACTAGATAGAATAAACCTTGTTGGTTTTGTTATAATGACAAGGAAATCTAAAGTGTTAGCAGTGATAGCCTATAGGTAATGATCATGTCCAATATAGTAAGCCATGAGGAACTAAAGAAACGGGTTTTAGAGTTGGAACAAGCTGCATCCAAGCATAAAAAGTTGGAAGAGGAGTTTAATCAAATATTCACCATGTCCCTTGATATGCTCTGTGTTGCTGACATCACCACAGCAACCTTTCTCAAGGTTAATCCCGCTTTTACAAAAGCTCTTGGTTATTCCGAGGAAGAGCTTCTGGGAAGTCCATTTTTTGATTTTATTCACCCAGAAGATATTGATTCAACTCGCTCGGTTGTTGACGAAAAGTTATGCCTGGGAACAAAAGCTATTAATTTTGAAAACCGATATCTTTGTAAAGACGGGAGCTATCGATGGTTGAGCTGGATGTCTCACCCTGCTCCTGGAAAAGGAGTAACGTATGCTGTCGCTCGTGATATTACAGAAAGGAAGTTGGCTGAAGAGAGGATATTGCTCAAGCAAAAACAACTGATAGCGATCAGTAAGATCGGGCTGTTGGCAAATTCAACACTTCGTTTAGATGAGATCCTTGGAAATGTACTGGAAAGCATCACCAAAACCCTGAATGCTTCGGCAGGTATGATATTGCTAATAGACCCTGTCACCCGCAATTTATCATGGGGTGCAGCTTTAGGTTTATCAAAGACCTTCGTCAGCGATGTCCAGAACCATCCTATCCGTCTTGGTGAAGGTCTGACAGGGCTTATAGCCCAGACCGGAGACCCCATATACATACCATTCGATTTCTCTCATGACCTACGCATCATCCGTCCTTCGGTTAAGAAGGAGGCGTTAAACTCTTTTATCGGAGACCCTCTTCATGCTGCTGACGAGATTGTCGGTGTCATGAATATCCTAACCCGCTCTCCAGACATCTTGACCGAAGATGATATGGGCCTTTGTACTGCTGTTGGCTCACACGTCGGATTGGCAATCAGGAATGCACAACTTTTTGATAAACAGAAACAGACTGAGGAATCTCTACAAGAGAGCGAGAAGCGCTTTAAAATACTGTCTAATCTTACTTTCGAGGGAATAGTGATTCATAACGACGGTGTTGTCATAGATTCGAATAGAGCACTTACAAAAATGCTTGGCTATACCAAAGAAGAGCTTATCGGAAAGGATTTAATTCAGCTATGTGTTCTTCAGGAATATCATTCAACAATACGAGAAAATATTGTTAAAAATTATGCGAAACCATATGAGGCGATGGTCAGGAGAAAAGATGGAACCATATTTCCTGTAGAATTGGAAGCCAGAGATATAAGAAATAGTGACCTTAAATTTCGAGTAGCTGCAATTAGAGACATCACCGAGCGCAAGCAGGCGGAAGGCGCCTTGCGGAATAGCAAAGATCGCTTCAAAACAGCCTTTTACACGAGCCCAGACGCAATTAACATCAACCGACTAGAAGATGGGCTGTACATCGACATTAACGAAGGGTTTACCGTGTTAACTGGTTATACTCGAGAGGAGACAATAGGAAAGACATCGAGCGAAATCAACGTATGGTACAATTCGGCAGACAGGCAGGAATTAGTGCGAGGTTTGAAGGTAAAAGGTCATTATACAAATCTAGAGGCGAAGTTCCAGAGAAAAGACGGTTCTGTCACGATTGCGCTTATGTCCGCCAGTATTATTGATTTGGACGGTGTGGCACACATTCTTTCAATAACTAGAGATATAACCGAGCGTAAGAAAGCTGAAGAAAAACTTAACAAAACAACCTATGATCTTGGTGAGCGGTTAAAGGAGTTGAACTGCTTATTTCATATTTCAGAACTCTTTGAAAAAGAAAATACTACTGAAAAGATTCTGCAGGGTATTGCAGATATAATCCCTCCTGCCTGGCAATATCCTGAGATTACCTGTGCACAAATCAAGTTAGGTGATCAGTCGTACAGCTCAGGTAATTTCAAAGAAAGCAAATGGTTTCAATCTCAGAAAATTATAGCCTCTGGGATAATCGTTGGGGAAGTAAAAGTTGTTTACTGTGAAGAAAAAACTGAAATTCAGGAAGGTCCTTTTTTTAAAGAAGAAAGGGATTTGCTCAATGTTATTGCAGAAAGAATAGGAAGTTTTTTTGAAAGAAAAAAAACAGAATTTGAAAAAGAAAAGCTTGAATCTCAACTCCAACAAGCCCAAAAAATGGAAGCAATCGGCACCTTGGCTGGGGGGATAGCTCATGATTTTAACAATATTCTGGGAGCAATTATCGGTTATACTGAGATGGCACGTGATGATAGCCCGAATGGTTCATTAATTGTCGAAGATTTAGATAAAGTTTTAGAGGCAAGTGATAGAGCTGCTGGGCTTGTCAAGCAGATCCTCGCTTTCAGCCGTCAGGATGAAACGGAATATATTCTCTTACAACCATCAAGTATTGTAGCGAAAGCTATTGCAATGATTCGTCCATCACTCCCGACAACTATAGAAATCACACAGGACATCGACACAAAAACTGGTCATATCTTCGGTGACCCTACCCAAATCCATCAAATTCTAATCAACCTCTGTACCAACGCTTTCCATGCCATGGAAGATACAGGTGGCAGACTGGATATTTCATTAAAAGAAATAGATCTCTTCAAGGACGATATTCCCTCTGAACCACACATTGACACCGGTACTTTTATTCAACTATCAGTTGGTGATTCAGGTGTCGGAATGACGCAGCAAGTGAAAAGTAAAATCTTTGATCCTTATTTTACGACCAAAAGAGTCGGTAAAGGCACGGGGATGGGGCTTTCTATTGTCCATGGCATTATCAAAAACTATGGAGGATTTATAACTCTTTCCAGTGAATTTGGTAAAGGTACCGTCTTTCATGTTTTCCTGCCTGTAGTCAATAAAGACGTGCTGCCTGCTAAGGAGGCTATAAAACAGATTCCAGTTGGTAAGGAAAAGATCCTTTTTATAGATGATGAGGATGTACTTGCCGATATGGGTAAGAATATGCTCGAAAGGCTTGGTTACCATGTTACTGTACGAACAAGCAGCCTTGAAGCTCTGGAGACTTTTCAGAATCAACCGGACCAGTTTGATGTGGTAATTACCGATCAAACGATGCCGGGCATGACCGGTTTTGATCTCGCCAGAAGAATGTTGCAGATTAGACCTGATATTCCCATCATCCTTTGTACAGGCTATTCCAGTATTATCTCCGAGGAAAAAGCGAAATCCATAGGGGTAAGAGAATTTGCATTGAAACCAGTTGGGAAAAGAGATATTGCAATGTTGATTCGGAAAGTGCTGAATGGCAATCAAGTATAAAATCAAAATTTCCCAGAAAAACCTAACACATTTTAACTTTTCGTCCGTGCGAGATGGTTCCAGATTATGTTTGCTGATTGCTTTAAAAAATATCTAATTACGTACAAAGCTCAGCCATTTTCGTCAGTCATTCCCGCGGAGGCGGGAATCTAGAGGGATGACATCTCTGGTCACTTGTAATTATTACGTTTTTTTAGCGAGGCAGGGTAAATATGGTTCCCGTTTCTTCTCAGAATCCAGAATGGAGGGGGGATTGCTCACCCTGAAAAACTACAATGAGAGATGAATAGGAATACCCCTAAGACTATGATTTTATATAAACATTAAGATAGTCGTCTTGGCAGTCTTAACGGTTGAACTGACTGGCGGCGACATAGCGTCCAGTCAGTTGATTGGCTAGAGATTAGTTTTATTCATATTCAGAAGAATAGGTCTCTCCATACGTATGGGAATAGAGTTCAAAAAGATTTCCAAATGGGTCTTCCAAATAGACCATTTTATAAGGTTTACTCTCATCTTCAGGGTGATATCTCATAATGTCCATTCGTACTTTTCCGCCGTATTGTTCCGTTCTATCAATAACTCCTTGGAAATCATCTGATTGCAAACAAAAATGGAAGATGCCGATTTTTGTGAAATCGACAATATGCTTCTCTTCTCGTCCTTTCATTTCAAATAGTTCAAATCCGATACCATCTTCAGTTACAAGGTGTGCTATGTTAAACCCTTTGAAACCATCTCCAAATACTGCGACGCACATTTTACCGATTGCTGTTTTCTTTTCTTCCGTCACTTCAGACTTACCCATGACTATCTCAAGACCAAGTGCTTTAGTGTAAAACTCTACAGCTTTATCCATCTCTCCAACCATAATTCCGACATGACTCATCTTCATAATGACCTCGTTTTATGCTATGTGTTGTTCTTATTGTTGCTTAGATGAGTATTCCAGAGCAATCCGGACACCCATTCCACGCGAAAGCGGACAGTGATTCCATTCCATTCCGGACACCCATTCCATTTGAATCTGGACAGTGATTCCAGAGGAAACCGGACAGCAGTTTAGTAAACAAAGCGACGCATAGAACAAGATGGTAAAAAAGCCTTTTTGAATCAAAAATTCAAGGAGGTTTGTCATGCCACGAAAGAGGTTATC
>Ga0208901_1000395_pt1 | contig 22268 bp, 13 predicted proteins | sample AntAceMetag02UKF_FD_184764 | JGI IMG/M metagenome (GOLD analysis project Ga0208901, IMG submission 184764) | Saline lake microbial communities from Ace Lake, Antarctica - Antarctic Ace Lake Metagenome 02UKF (SPAdes) (version 2) | ecosystem: Environmental > Aquatic > Non-marine Saline and...
TCAATTCCCTGTCCGATACGGTTTGGTCCGCCACCAAGGATGATCACCTTCTTCTTGTCCGAGGTTCGGATCTCATTTTCCTGTTCATAGGTGGAATAATAGTAAGGGGTATACGCCTCAAATTCAGCGGCGCAGGTGTCAACCAGTTTGTAAACGGGTTCCACTCCCTGGGTTTTTCTTATCTGCCTGATATTCTCTTCATCGGTTTGAAAAATGGAAGCCAACTGAATGTCTGAGAAACCGTATTCTTTTACCTCTTTCAGAAAATCCGAATCCCATCGGTCGGGCCCCTGGCCCTGATCCGCCAATTCCTGCAATTTCTTTTCAAGAGAATGAATTTCTTTCACATGAAAAAGGAACCAGGGGTCAATTCGGGATAAGTCGAAAATCCTTTCAGTGGTCATATCCCGATTCAACGCTTCATAGATATAAAAAAGTCGGTTCGAATTGGGATGGATCAGCCCTTTTTCCAGTTCATGGATATCCATGGAAGAAAGGGCGCAGTCGGATCCTTTCGCACCAAGGCCGAATCTTCCAATTTCGAGAGACCGTACCGCTTTCTGTAAAGATTCCTTGAAGGTTCGTCCGATAGCCATGGTTTCACCCACAGATTTCATGGCAGTGGTCAGAAAATCATCAGTGCCCGGGAATTTCTCAAAAGTCCATCTGGGTACCTTGACCACACAATAATCGATGGTGGGTTCGAAGGAGGCCAGGGTCTCCCGGGTAATATCGTTTGGAATTTCATCGAGGGTATATCCGACGGCCAGTTTGGCAGCAATTTTGGCAATGGGGAAACCGGTAGCCTTGGAAGCCAGGGCCGAACTCCTGGACACCCTGGGGTTCATCTCAATCACTACCATATCGCCGTTATCCGGATTAATGGCGAACTGGATATTCGACCCGCCCGTTTCCACACCAATCTCCCGGATAATGTCGATGGAGGCATCCCGCATCGTCTGGTATTCACGGTCGGATAGGGTCTGAGCCGGAGCGACAGTAATACTGTCGCCGGTGTGGACCCCCATGGGATCAAAGTTTTCAATGGAACAGATAATCACCACGTTGTCTTTGAAATCCCGCATGACCTCCAGTTCGTATTCCTTCCAGCCCAGAAGGGATTCCTCCATGATGATCTCTGTGATCATGCTTGCATCAAGACCGATCTTGGCAAGGTCTTCCATCTCTTCCCGGTTGTAAGCCACGCCGCTGCCTATCCCCCCGAGAGTAAAACTAGCGCGGATAATCACGGGAAAGCCTATCTTATTCGCCGCTTCTCTTGCCTGCTGCATATCCCTTGCTATGAAACTCCTGGGCAATCTCTGGCCGATCGCCGCCATGGCATCGCGGAAAAGTTCGCGGTCCTCTGCTTTATTTATGACCGGCAACGACGCCCCAAGCATCTCCACACCCAGCGCATCCAACAGCCCTGACTCTGCGACTTTCACCGCCGTGTTGAGACCTGTCTGGCCTCCAATTGTCGGAAGAATCGCGTCCGGTCTTTCCCTTTCAATGATCTTTGAAACAATCGGGGGCGTGATCGGCTCAATATATGTGCGATGGGCGGTTTCGGGGTCGGTCATAATTGTCGCCGGATTGCTGTTGACGAGCACAATTTCGTACCCTTCTTCCATCAGGGCTTTGCAGGCCTGGGTCCCCGAATAGTCAAATTCACACGCCTGGCCGATGATGATGGGTCCGGAACCGATGAGTAATATTTTGCTAATATCTGTTCGTTTTGGCATCTATTTTTTTTCCATCATTTGAATGAATCGATCAAAAAGATAATCTGCATCGTGTGGCCCCGGCGAAGCCTCCGGGTGATACTGTACAGAAAAGAGAGGGTATTTCTTGTGAATCATCCCTTCAACGGTGTTGTCATTCAGGTTGATGTGACTGATTTCCACGTCCGGGTCCGTAAGACTTTCCATATCCACGCAAAACCCGTGGTTCTGGGAAGTAATCTCCACTTTTCCCGTTCTACCATCTCTCACAGGCTGGTTGCCTCCCCTGTGGCCGAATTTCAACTTGAATGTGGAGGCCCCGAGCGCCAATCCAATCAACTGGTGTCCCAGACAGATCCCGAAAATCGGCCGCTTCCCTAACTGCCCCCGAATCATCTGCACGGCATAGGAAACAGCCGCCGGATCACCGGGTCCATTGCTCAAAAAGAGACCGTGCGGTGCAAGGGCCTCAATGGTTTTCGATTCGGTACCGGCGGGCAGAACAAGGATGCAACATCCCCGCTTTTCAAGGCATCGAAGGATATTGTATTTGATCCCGTAATCCATGGCCACCACGCGAAAAGTTCCCTCTTCTTCAGGCCACTTGAAAGCATCAAGATCACTCAGCACTTCTACGGCCTTCCCCTCTTTCCAGAGGTAAGGGTCGTTGCACGTTACCACCTTCACCAAATCAGCCCCCACCATATCAGGAGCAGCAATGGCTTTTTCTCTTAAGGATTCAGGATCTAAATCTCTCGTGGACAATACCGCCTTCATCGCTCCTTTGAGCCGGATATGTCTCGTAAGGGCCCGTGTGTCTATTCCTTCGATACCCGGAATACCGTTCGATATCAGATACTCGGCGAGTGTCCCTTCCGACCGGTAATTGCTTGGGAATTTCTGGTATTCCTTCACTAACAATGCCCTGACCTGTATGCGATCGGACTCCACATCTTCCCCGTTCACCCCATAACTGCCGATCAACGGGTAGGTCATGGTGACCATCTGGCCGCAATAGGAAGGATCGGTAAGAATCTCCTGATAACCCGACATACTCGTGTTAAACACTACTTCTCCCGTATTTTCACAATGTCCTGTAAAAGAACGACCGGAAAATACCGTCCCGTCTTCCAATACCAGTAATGCCTTCATATTGGTGTTCCCTGGTTATTTATTTGTGCCTGATTGTTTATACTTTTTCCCGACCTTCACAGAGAGTGTAAATCAAACTGTTAGAATCAATCCCACCCTAATCCGGAACAGCGGGAAATTCAATCTTCAATTTAGTCCGATGAAATTTTTATCGGCTCATGGCGGATTGGCGTGAAAAGCTCTTTTTCCTGACACCTGACACCTGACACCGAAAACAGCAATAATAGGTCAAGTCATGCTTTAGCTTTAAATCATGAAAAGTTCAGGAGTCATCTTGAAAGGGGCTGGTCCAGAACTCCCATCAACGTTTTCCTCAGATCCCCGATCTCTTCTTCACCATAAATTTTCTGCCCATCAGAATCCCTGACATAAAAAACGCCTGTCATTCTTTCCTTGTCACTGGAGATCTTTGCAGAGCAAAGATCGAGCCCGGAAACCTTGATTTGTTTGGCCAGATCGTAGAGAAGCCCCATTCTGGACCCTGCACGCACCTCAATGAGGGTAAAAAAATCGGAGGTTTCATTGTCGATATGTACCTTCTTTTTTACCGAACCGCCATATACAGCGGGGGCCATCACACCCTGCCCTTTTTCAAGAATCAGCTCATCCAGGGGCAGCTGGTTTTCCATCGCCGCTCTTAAATCGTCACCGGTCCTGAGCCACTTCTCCTCCTGCCTGAATCGGTCAGGGGGATTTGTAACCTCGAACACATCGAATGCAAGCCCATTTTTCGGCGTAAAAATTCTGGCTGACAAGACCTCCATATTGTTCAACGTAAAAACACCGACCATCCTGCTGAACAATCCGGGCTTGTCGTGTGTGCACAGGATTACCTTCGTCACGGACGCATCACGAATTCCCTTCAATTCCCACAGATACGCATTTTTCCCAAGGCTCAAAGCCATGCGGAAATGGCTGAACATTTCCTCCGAGGAACTATTCAGAAAATAGCGGGAAGAAACCTGTTCAATAAGCCCGAGTACATCCTCTTCTTTAAACTCTTCCTTCAGTTCGTTGCGAACAGCCTCTTTTTTCAAGGAAATTTCCCTGGTGGCATCCGGTGTGGCTAAAATCCCTTTTTCCAGGACGCGTCTTACTTTCACATAAAGTTCAATAAGCAGGAATATCTTCCAGTCACTCCTTGCCATGGGACCCGTGGCAAAACTATCTGCGAGATTCAGAAGAAACAGCATATGGAGGACGTCCACGTCCTGAACAATCTGGGCTACCTGAACAACTGTTTTCTCATCATTCAGGTCTCTTCGCTGTGAGATGTTAGAGAGCAAAAGATGATGCAGTACCAGAAATGAAATAGTTTTTCCAGCCTTATCGCCCAGATCAAACCGTTGAAGTATTCCCGGCACCAGCCTGCTTCCTTTTTCAGAATGGTTCCCACCCCGTCCTTTTCCGATATCGTGCAAAAACCCCACAAGAAAAAGCCAGTCAGGGTGAGCAATACGTTCAAAAGCCTCTCTGAACAACCCCCATCGCTCATCGTAGACCCCTCGTGCAATTTCACCGATGATCTCAAGAGTCCGCAAGGAGTGGAGATCAGCCGTCATAACGTGATAAAATCCGAACTGCGCAAGATTCCTGAGTTTTTTAAATTCAGGAATAAAAAGGGTTATTAAGCCAAGTTCGAGTAGCAACCTGATAACCCTCGTATTTTCCGATCTAAGGACGATTTCCAAAAACAGTTCTCTTGCTTCGGGAACTTTGGCAAGTGAGTCACCATCCTTCGAAATGATCTTTTTTGCTTCCCATATAAAACTGGAACCGATTGACAGACCGCGCTGACTGGCTTCGTGCAGACCACGCAGAATCACGATAGGGTCCCTCTCAGAAAGGAACCCGTCTTTGAGAACGATATTGCCCTTCACGATCCGGAATTCCGAAGAAACTTCTTCAGAGTCCGTTACCATCGGCTTGGGATCGATCGTGTCAATTGTTTTGGTATAAAACTCTTCGTAACCGTATCGGATCCTGTTCAGATGCAGATAAAGATCCGTCATGAGGTTTTCCGGCCCGGAAGCTTCCGGATTCTCTTCATAACGCAGGAGCTGTGCCATAGCTTCTTGATGGGAGAGAAAGAGGCGGTCCTCTTTACGTCGGGTCAAAAAATGGAGCTGGTTCCTGATCTTCAACAGAAAACTTTTTGATTCGTTTAAATCATCAAATTCAAAATATCTGAACTCTGAAAATCTCTGCATTTCCCTGAACTTCTTACAACTGAAATAGACTTTTGCCATCCAGGACATGAGATGCAGGTCTCGCAGACCTCCAGGCCCCTCTTTGAGATCAGGTTCAACAAAAAAGTTTTCAGAGTCGTATTTCTCTATCCGTTTTTTTCTTGAAACCAGGAACTTCCCAAACAGTTTTTCCTTTTCCCTGAAGATTCGGGACCACAGAGCGTCTTGAAAGAGCGTGAAAAAGGACGGCGAACCTAAAAGAAACCGTGCATCAAGAAGAGAGGTAAAAACCCGAAAATCATCCAGGGAAAGCTGAAGGCACTCACGGAAGGTCAGGATGGAATGCCCCACTTCAAGGCCGGCATCCCACATGGGATAAAGGACCCGGGGGATCATTTCACGTATCTCACCGGACAATGGCTCCTGATGAATGATCATGAAATCCACATCAGAGTTACAGCAAAGCTCTCGCCTTCCATAACCACCCAGCGCTACAACAGCCAGATCTTTTTGACTCTTATCCCCGGTTTCCCGTTCAAATCCTCCCGCAGAAAAAAGACGTCTGATCAGACCGTCCATAAGAGCAGAAAAACTCTGCACAATTTCTATCCCTGTGCAGACTTTCAGCTCATTCTGAAAAAACGATTCCTTGGCCGCTAAGAACTCGTCGGCAATCTCTCTGGGTTGTAGTTGGTTCACCATGGCGAATTGCTACACTGCGTCCCTGTCTTCCTCACCTGTCCTGATGCGAATAGCTTTTTCCACGGGAATAATGAATATTTTTCCGTCTCCAATCTCTCCCGTATGGGCGTTTTCTTTTATGGCCTCCACCACCCTTGGAACCATATCGGAAGCCACCACAACCTCCATTTTCACTTTGGGCAGAAAATCCACGACATATTCAGCGCCCCTGTAGATCTCTTTATGGCCTTTTTGTCTTCCAAAACCTTTGACTTCCGTAATGGTAATACCGCTTACGCCCAGTTTCAGTACCGCACCTTTTACATCATCCAGTTTGAAAGGCTTGATAATGGCCTCTATTTTCTTCATATTAATCTTCTCCCCATTCTTCTAATCCATCATGTTTCATATCTACCGTCTTCTTTGGCTGCACTTTTCGATACACCTCAAGAGGATCTTTTGAAACACCCTCCACCGTAAGCAAATCCTTCTCAATGGAAATGCCGAACAGGGCCTCGTTCTCCTTGAGGTAGGGTAAGATCAGGTCCCAGTCTCTTTCCTCGAGGGGAACGACTTCGCCGCCATTGAGCTGCTGCTCGTCTATCATCTCGAAAGGATCCCGCACATAGATGGCGCCACCCGAAGCCAGCGAAAAGAGATTCGAACCGGGATACGGTGTGGCTTGAGATATCACGTTCCCCATACCATCGAATTCAATTCCGTTCAAAATCACAAACCCGCCTTCATTAAATGGATCCCCTGCCATGAAAGATTCGCCTAAATAATCCAGACAGGTCCCGTTGATAACCACCCTCGGTTTCCCTACAGCGTTAATCAATGGCCGCCCTGCTGCATTTCCCATCACAAACACATTACCACCTTTTGCGCCATACATAAAGGTCTGACCCGTATCGCCGTATATGACCATCTTCCCCGACTTCATGATCTGACCCAACTGGTCCTGGGTGTTGCCGTGCAGATAGATGGAAAGCCCGTCTATACCGGAACCAATATAGTCCCCTGAACTGCCATAGATATCAATTCGAACTCCTCCCGAATCGGGTCCGAGGCCACAGCCGTGAAAACGCTGGCCTTTAAGGCCGAATACGATAAAGCGTCTCCACCCCCTCTTGAACGCCTCTGACAGAAGTCGACTATCGCAATTATCCCCTTCGGGCGGGAAAAGCGAAGCGTCAATGATCAGGACACTTTCCTCGTAAGAGGGTCCCCTGAAAAACTGCCTTGTTTCCCAGTCTATGAGCCGATATTTGGACTTGCTGTCTTCCCTAGCAAGGGATGGAAAATGGCGGAACATGGTATCCAGAGTCTGGTTTACCATCTGTAGAACCGATCGCCTCTTTTTGTCAAAGGTCGGGTAGCGCAGATCGAGAAGCGATGTGAGAGCCGACAGAGAAATTTCCAGATGCGCATCATTTTTCAGCGCCCATCCCCTGATTTCCTTCAAACAATCCATCAGGTCGGCATAGTCCCAGTCTTTCAACCCGTTTTTCACATACTCGAAGAGGAGGTCCGGGCGTTGCAGTTCAAAAAATTCGGAGATGTCGAATCGTCCTCTGTTTTCATCATCCACCACATAATAAACCTGGCCGGGAAGGTAAGGAACCTGCCCTTCGGGAACAGAAATCTCCCGGCCGAATTTATCCGCACACGACAGTTTTCTGTCAAGCCCCGGGCCTTCTCTTTTCGCCAGGTTAAAGGTGAAAGAACCGCCATCGGTATAACTTCCGCCACGGGCATTCCAGTAATGATCGGCCACAGTTCCCACACGGGGATCTTCTGCGGCAAGGCTCTTAAGGGTGGCATCGATGGCCTGCTTTTCCGAGCAGACAAGCCCCACCTGTACCTGCCCTTCATGCAGAGCAAAGACCTGGGGACGAAGCATGGCCGTATCCGTTATCCCAATGAGTTGCAGACGTTCACTGGCCGTATCGTTGCGGGCAATGATGAAAAACCATGGGCCATCGGGAGAACCGTGCACATGGCTCGCCTGAATAGCCCGGTAGACCTTCTGCTTTTCGGGCGAAAGTTTGTCAAAATCCCTTTCCATGGTGGGTGCAAGGGCCTCGATCACATACTCCAGCGGATATCCGTATGTACGGCTGTACAGATCAAACAGCAAAACAGACACTTCCGTATCGGTCAAAAAAAGAGGATACATATTTCTCTGGCTCAAATATTCCGCCACAGAATGGTAATTGGCAAAATCACCGTTGTGAACGAGCGCTTCGTTCATACCGACAAAAGGATGCGCGCCCGCGGGATGCCACACTTTCCCTTTCGTGGGATAGCGCTGGTGGGCGATCCAGATATGGGCCTTGAAATCATCAAGCTTATAGTACTGGACGACCTTTTCGGCGTAACCAACTATTTTCAATATAAAAAAATCACGTCCATGGGAAAGGACAAAGGCGTGCTGATCTCCATAGGCGTCATAATATTTTCTGTTGATTCTGTAGCTGTTCTGATAAACAAACTCGTCTTCCGCCTGTTTTCTGGAAAGCCCACCCATATGGTTTTTACTGATGAAATCGTCTAATATTTCCGATTTCACTTTGACAAAATACCGCACCACTTCCGGAGGGCGGACATCGAGACCTTCAATATCCCTGTAATCCTGAACATGGGGAATCCGTTCGTGAAATTCCACATGAAAATAAGGTTTTATAAATTGATCTTCAAGGCTTACCAGAGCATCTTCCTCAAGCAAGGCTATCTGGAGGATATAATATTCCTCAAGGATTTCCCGGGAAACCCCCAACATCCTCGGGTCAAACCCCATGGCGGCGATTCCACCACCCCGACCGTTCCCCCGGTTATGCATCTGTTTTGACGGCTCATAAATATGCCTGCCCCTTACGGGAATGCTGCATGCAAAACCTGTAACGCCGCAACCCCCTTCGGCCTCCGTTTCGTAGTACGGTTTGGCCGGCAGGCCTTTCACGATGGGCTTTCTCGATTCGATTATCCTATTTATCAAATTATTTTCATTCATTATTAGAACCTGTTATGCTAATTTATTAAATTATCACCTCAAGAGGAAGTGCTTATTCTTCTGTACTGGAAGACACTCTGATTTAAATGCCTAAAATGCCTAAAATTTAAAGTGCCTAAAGTTATGGAAATTTGCGACTCTTAATATATGGATCGTCTTCACGAAGCCTCACAGGAACGGTAACAGTTTGCTTAGCCAAACATTTTAGGCACTTTAGGCATTTTAGCTCACTTTAGGCATTTTCTTAATATAATCTATATGCGTCAGGCAGTCAGTACGTCCTACAAGTTCTTTAAGGCTCGTCATCCCCAGTTTTCTCAGGATTCGGATCAATTCCGTTCGCCATGCCAGAAACATATTGACAATGCGCTGTGTGCCCCATTCCATCCGGATCAATTCCATTAACTCCGCATCCGTCGTGGCGATCCCCCTTGCGCAACCCCTGCCACTTTCACATTTGTGGCAACGGATACATTCCAGGGCTACCAGATCCGCTGTGCCGGTGCAGATCCCGTCCGCTCCAAGGGCAATGGCCTTGGCCACGTCGTGGGGATTCCTGATGCCGCCGCTGGCAATCACCGTCAATTTATCCCTGACTCCTTCTTCTGTTAGAAACTGATGCACCTTCGGCAAGGCATATTCCAGGGGCATGGCAATATTTTTTTTAGCAATGTCGGGCGCAGCACCCGTGCCGCCGTAACTTCCGTCAAGATGAATAATATGTGCGCCCGCATAGTAACTGCCCACAGCAACCATATCCACATCCGTCGGCGTTGAAACCTTTACGGAAACGAGGGCCTTTGGATTCATCGCTTTAATCCAGTCCACATGCTTCTTATGATCTTCCACCGAATAGACGCTGTGAAAGGGAAAAGGCGAGAACAGGGGATATCCCACCACGGCTTCTCTCATCCTGGCTACACCGGGGGTAACCTTATCCCCGAGGAGATGGCCTCCCAGACCCGGTTTTGCCCCCTGGGCATATTTGAATTCTACAATCTTGACGCGCTGTATCGTCTCTTCTCGAACACCGAAAAGGCCCGTCGCAACCTGCGTAATCACATGGTCGTCATAGGGTTTCAACTCGTCCGGATATCCTCCCTCGCCGGTACAGCAGAAGGTACCCAGGGCCACAGCCGCCTTGATCCTGCTGAGCATGGTTGTAATGCTTACGGAACCGTAAGACATACCGCCCCCGTAGAAAGGGACTTTTATTCTTACCCTGTGTGCATTATCATTCCGCCTGTTCAACACCACCCCCAGGTCAAACTCGTCATCGGGGATCTCTGCAACAGCCTTTACCTTCTTTTTGAAGACAATGCGCAGCTTATCGAACCCCCCTCCGGAAGCCCCGAGTTTGTATTCCAGCCCTTTTTCAGGAACTTTTCCAAACTCCGCCATATGCCAGGTGGATGCCAGGAGATCCGCAGGCCATCGGGCATCACCCAACCCATCAAAATTGGGATTTCTTCGCAAGGTGAGCGCGCCTTCCGGACACGCCTTGTGACAGGGATCCGGACAGTCATTCCCCACACAAAGGTGATGGTTTTCAATGAAAACCTTTCCTCTCCTTACAACATGGACCTCGTAAGGGCACAATTCCACACATTTCCCACAGGCAGTACAGGCGCTGGATCTGTGCAGCCGGTATTTTCCTATGGGATTCTTGAAACGGGACGGCGTACGAACCACCCCCGGTAATTGATACGATTCCGCTTTATTCAAGTTCACATCCCTCCTCAACATCTCCCATGGAGCCAAAGGTTTTTTCGTCCAGGTCTTCAAAAAACATGGCCCGGCCAACTTCACCTCGCAGCCGTCGCGCATCCCTGATTCCCATGGCTCCCATTAATTCCAGGAGTTGATTATGCCAGGCGCCTACGAGATTCACCACCCTTGCAGCCACCCATCCGGAAGGCGCCTTTTCAATCTCCACCGGACACGAAAGTCCTTCCGTACAACGACGACACATTCTGCATTCCAGGGCAATCAGGGCGGGAAAATCAACGAACACCCCATCAACACCACAAAGAATCGCTTTTGCAACATGCTCGGCAAGGGAAATCCCCCCGCTGGCAAGCAGCGTCATGGTATCGCGGATTTTTGCCTCCACAAGTTTCAGGTGAACACTTCGAATCCCTTCTTTCACATACCTCGCTTTGTCGTCCAGGAAAAGTCCGCTCATGCTTCCTTCCAGGTGGATAACCGAAATCCCCTCCTTTGCCAGGGAAACAGACCTTTCTTCCATCCCTTCCGCCATGGGAACCCTCACCGAAATAAGTAGAGAAGGATCTTTTTTTCTGATCACGCTTACTTTCGATTTCCAGTCTTCACTCCAGGGGATTTCCACCAGCCTGGCGCCGGCCGGAATACGCTCTATATCATCATCTTCCGCTGAACATTCAGGCATCAAACTCGGTGCAAGTTCCGGTTTGATCCCATCCATCACATTCAATGGCGCACTGAAAAGAGACCCCAGTTTCCTGGCCGCAAGGGCCCACCCTGAAACAGTAGAGGGGGCTATAGAACCAAATGGAGGCATTCTCAGGATAATGGGCAACGGAATATCCACCAACGTCGTCCCGTTTTCTTCAAGACTGCCATCTTCAGACAAAATGAGATATTCCGGAGTTTCCCCAAGATCAATGGCCGTACTGATGTACTCCCGACCGTGGATACCGTCCCTTGTTGGTCTGACAATCTCCGACATATCCGTCCACATGGAATCGAAGCCGGGGCCACTGAAAGGACCGGGATATCCGGCGCCTGAAACGGGAATCTTCCCTGTCTTGGCCTGCATCCACAGGTTGGCAATAATATTGGGCGTCCAGTGGGAATCCCCCATCGCCTTAAACTCAGGATTGACCGATTTATGTATAAGCTGTGCAGGGCAACTCTGAACGCAACGAAGACAATTCATGCACTGGTTGTCAATGGAATCGATCATCTGTTTTGCATGGAGGCCGCGGTTTTCATAAACGCCATAGACACACTTGGTCTTGACACACACTGCACACCGCAAACAGCCTTCTTCCCACGCAATAATTCCGGACTTTGAAACAGGTTCGAACCGGTGGGAAACTTCCTGTACGTGAATGACATACTTTGATGGCATAAGCAGCTCCCTACCCTTCCGCAAAAACGGGTCTCGGCAAGAGCCCCGCCCTTTCAGCAATTTCTTTCACGACCTCTTCCCACTCTATAGCCATGATATGCACACCGTTAACACCTTCAAGCTCTTTGAGACGAGAAATGGTCTCAACGCAAATCGCAATACCTTCCTCACGCTGCTTTTCCTTGGCCACCCCTTCCATTCTCTGGACAATTTCATCAGGGATGTCCATTCCCGCAACGCGGTTTTTCATATATTTTGCCATGCCCGCTGATTTGAGAGGCGTAACTCCACCAAGAATAAAACCCTTTTCCGTCAAACCCCTGTCCCGGGCCATGGTAAGCCACGTCTCGAAACGATCCAGGTTGTAAATGCACTGGGTCTGAATAAAATCAGCGCCCGCCTTTATTTTTTTGGCAAGCCTGACGACCCTGAATTCTTTCGGATCAGCAAAAGGGTTTGCTGCAGCTCCAATGAAAATATCAGGCGGCGTCGCTAGGGCATCATTGTCTAGAATAACGCCTTTATCTCTCATATTTTTTACCACCTGGAGGAACTGCATGGAATCCAGATCGAAGACCCCTATGGCGTCGGGTTGATTGCCAAAGACCTGGTGATCTCCGGAAAGACAAAGGAGATTTCTTATGCCAAGAGCGGATGCTCCCAGGATGTCAGACTGGAGAGAAATCCTGTTTCGATCCCGTACAACCATCTGGAGAACAGGCTCCAACCCAGCCTGTTTCAGCAGGGCACAGGCGGCGAGGCTGGACATACGGACGATGGCTGTCTGGTTATCTGTTACATTCACCGCATCCACGTTCCCCCTGAGCAGTTCTCCTTTTTTCAAAACGACTTCCGGATCTGCCCCCTTGGGTGGCCCACATTCAGCGGTTACCGCAAATTCCCCGTTTTCAAGCACTCTTTTTAACTGGCTGCCGTTATTCACTTTTGTTGATCCTCCCTGATAATCTTTCTTGGACCTTTCCCCAGCTTTTTAGACCATTTTTTCGGAGGGTAGATATCCTCAAGTCTGTCAAGGGCATTGAATGCGGCTAACCGGTCGATAATGATTTGCCACGCACAGGGAACCTCGGGATCGACTTCGCATCGGCCATCCACCGAACCGCCGCACGGACCGTTCAGGATCTGTTTGGCACATCGCGCCAGAGGACAAACCCCTCCAAAATAGTACAACATGCAATCGCCGCATCCGAGGCAGCTCTCCACCCACAATCCCTGGCTCTTCGTCTCCCCGAGAAACTCAGTGTTTAGTGCAGGAATAGCCGGCAATTCCTGATACATATCCGCAACAGCCTGGACCCCGGCGCCGCACCCGAGCGAGAGTACTGCATCATATGACCCAATCACATCATCCAGTCGAATAACAAACTCTTCCACACATTGCCTGTCTATGGTCATCTCTTCGATCAGGACGTCTTTGTCCTCCATCCGGGCTGCCATGCGAAGAGCGGAAGCCAGCATAGCCGTCTCCTTTTGCCCACCCGCGGCACATTCAGCCACGCACGACGCGCAGCCCAGAACCAGGATTTTCTTGAAAGGGGCAATCATTCCCCTTATCTCTTCCACCGGTTTCTGTTCAGCAGTTATCATAAACGCCTTCTCCTCTTAGTTTCTTGTTTCATCAAAAACGTGCAATTAGCTCTTAGCTTTTTTAGCCGTTAGCTTAAATACTTCCAATCGGCTGATAGCATGTGGCTAATAGCTAACGGCTAACGGCTAACGGCTAACAGCTAATCGCATCTTTTAAGCCACATTCATTTTCTTCAGGACAGGGGAAGGTCTCAATTCAGCAATATCACCCCTTATACCCTCTATTGTAGACGACAGGGATTCGGGATTCTCTTGTGATCCGTAAACAATCCCAATCCTTTTCTCTTCAAGACCGATCTTTCCAATCAGTTCTCTTGCCTTTTCAACCCGCTTCCCTGCCCTTGAATTTCCCTCAAAATAGCGACACGTTCCTTTTGGGCAGGTAACCACATACGCCGCATCCGCAAATTCTTCCAGCGCCCTCAACAGGTGGAAAGAATCAAGTCGACCACTGCAGGGAAGAGGAAAAAGACGGATCGCCGCTCCATATTTTTTTTCGAGAATTCGACGCTCTACTTCATCTCCACCTGGAACGTTTTGACAATAAAAGAGCGCCAGAGTCAGTTCATATTTACCATTCATTTTCAATCTGTACCTTTCAATAGATGAAAGCATTCACGGTTGTCGATTCACAGTTCACAGCAATGACTGCAACTATGGTGCCATGACCAAATATCCTTCTATTTTCACCCTATTTCCCATTTTTTTCCTCTGTAGATGGTTAAATTGACACGCTCATACTACATTTTTGTCGAAAAAAACCTCCCCAAAAGACAAAATTGTACAAAAAGGCCACTCACATAGGACTATTTTATGGTACAGACCTTGCTTCAAGGTAGAAATAGTCAAAGGGCTAATAGAATTGCCTTCGTTAAACAGTCTCATTTTGAAAACATAGCTGTGAGAGAGCTCTTGTCCACAGTCGGTTGGGTGGGTCCAGCCTCGAAAAATCGTGGCAAAATGCCACTCACACAGCATTCGGAAATGAATGCGGCCCATAATGAGAATTGCCGTTAACCAAAAAGAAGGTATTGATTATGAAGCTCATTTAAAGTATACTATGTTGTTTAAATTTTGTTCAAAAACATCCTAAATCTAAAAAGCTGGATAGGAATAGAATCATATGAACTGGAGAAAGCGAGTTTATTGCGGAAACCTGAGAGCATCCCACGAAGGAACGGAAGTTCATCTCATGGGTTGGGTCGATGCCATTCGGGACCACGGAAATGTCCTGTTCATCCATTTACGGGATGTCCGTGGAATCGCTCAGGTGGTGTTCAACCCGGAAATGAATAGCGAAGATTACGATAAGGCGGTTCTTCTTAAAGAGGAATTTGTCATTGAAATCCAAGGGAATGTGCGTCTGAGAGAAGAGGCTGCGAAGAACCCGAATCTGAACACGGGGGAAGTTGAAGTTTCTGCTTCCGGTTTTCAAGTGCTTTCCAAGTCCAAGCCCCTCCCCTTTCTCATTTCTGAAAAAGCCATGGTCTTTGGGGAAGAAATACAGTCAAGCCCGGAAAATGTAGACGAGGACATCCGGCTGCAATACAGGTATCTCGATCTTCGACGTCATTCGGTCAAAGATCGTTTCAAAAAACGGTATGAAATTTTAAAAACAACCAGGGAATACCTGGACCAGCTGAATTTCATTGAAATAGAAACCCCTTTCCTCACCAAGAGTACCCCGGAAGGGGCCAGAGATTACCTGGTGCCAAGCCGTGTACACCAGGGGAAGTTCTATGCACTGCCCCAGTCCCCCCAATTGTTCAAGCAACTGCTCATGATGGGTGGGATGGACCGTTATTTTCAGATAGCCCGATGTTTTCGTGATGAAGATCTGAGGCCGAACCGACAGCCTGAATTTACGCAGCTGGACCTGGAGGCCTCTTTTATTGATGAAGAATTCATTTACGAAAAAATAGAGGAATTAACCGTACGGATGTTTGCAGTTGGTAACATCGACATTTCGGCTCCGTTCCTGCGCATGACCTACGAACACGCCATGGAACGTTACGGTTCCGACAGGCCGGATCTTCGCTTTGAAATGGTTTTTGAAGAAGCAACGGATATCATGAAAGATACCTCCTATTCCATTTTTCGAAAAATCATTCGAGAAGGCGGTCATATCAAAGGATTCTGTGTGAAAGGTTGTGCGGAATCCCTCAGCAAGAATGTTCTTCAGAATGAATATGCCCTCAAAGTTGTTCCTGCCCTTGGCGCCAGGGGACTCACCTGGATGAAAGTTGTGGATGGAAAACTACAGTCCAATATTGTTCAGTTCTTTTCCGAAACGGAACTCGAAAAACTGGCGCAGCGCTTTCAGGCAGAAGAAGGCGATGTACTTATGATGATTGCCGATCAATCCAGAGACCTCGTGAACACCGTACTTGGCAACCTGCGCCTGCACGTTGCAAAAAACCTGGGGATGATTCCCCACAAAGCATTCTATCCTCTCTGGGTCACGGATTTTCCCCTGCTCGAAGTGAAAAATGGAAGGCTCAATTCTCTCCACCATCCATTTACCATGCCGGACAGAATCGATTTTGATCCAATGGACTGGAACGACATGTTATCTCTCAAGTCAAGATCCTACGACCTGGTCATGAATGGCGAAGAACTGGGAGGGGGAAGCATTCGTATTCACGACATGGAAATTCAAAAGAAGATTTTTCAGGCTCTCGGATTAACAGCCGAGGAAGCCAACGTTAAATTCGGTTTTTTCCTGAAAGCCCTGGAATATGGTGCCCCGCCCCATGCGGGACTGGCCCTCGGAATGGATAGAGTCATCGCCATGATCTTGAACGCGCCTTCCATAAGGGACGTCATTGCTTTCCCAAAAAACCGACGTGCTTATTGCCCGTTGACCCAATCGCCCTCCATAGTGGACCGAGCCCAGCTTGAAGAACTGGCACTGGGCTCCGGCATATCTACGGAAACCTCTTCAGGTATGCTCGATAATATGGAGGGACAAAAGATTGGCCCGGTCGCTTCAGAAAAAACGAAGAGCATCTCCGAAAAAGAGATCAGGCACGTGGCGAAACTCGCTCGCCTGAAACTTTCAGACGACGAAGCCCGTAGCTATCAGAAGGATATCAATGAAGTTCTGGAGCATTTTGTCACCCTCCAGCAATTGAACACGGAAAATGTCCAACCCATGAGCAACGTATTGGAAACAGAGAACGTGTGGAGGTTGGACAGCTTGGGAGAACCGAAAGATCCGGCATCCCTCTTGAGCAACGCACCCATGGAAGAAGATGATTACTTCCGTGTTCCTAAAATATTGTAAACAAAAATTGAAGGTTCAAAAACATGGATTTGTGCGACAAAACGGCAGCTGAACTGTCTGTCCTGCTCAGAAAAGGGGCGGTCAGCTCACGAGAAATTACGGAATCGGTATACCGGAGGATTGACGAGACGGAAGAGACAGTCAATGCCTATATCACGCTGACCCGCGAGAGCGCCATGCAACAGGCGGACAGAGCCGACAAAAGGTTTCGTGAAGAAAAAGAACTCCCGTTGTTGAATGGCATTCCGGTCGGGGTGAAAGACCTTTTATGCACCAAAGGGATAAAAACCACGTGCGGATCCAAAATTCTCAAGGATTTTGTGCCCACTTACAATGCAACTGCCGTGGAAAATATGCTGCAAGATGGGGCCGTACTGGTGGGAAAAACCAATATGGACGAATTTGGGATGGGTTCTTCCACTGAAAACAGCGCTTTCGGCGCCACATGCAACCCGGTAAATCACGCGTGTGTTCCTGGTGGTTCAAGCGGCGGATCAGCGGCGGCTGTGGCAGCAGGGGAAACCATCCTGTCCATCGGTTCAGACACCGGCGGATCCATTCGCCAGCCCTCTGCCTATTGCGGCATAACCGGAATTAAACCCACTTACGGCAGGGTATCTCGATACGGATTGGTCGCCTATGCCTCATCCCTGGACCAGGTCGGCGCCTTGGGCAGATCGGTGGAAGACTGCGCCATACTTTTAAACTCCATCTGCGGACACGACAAGTTGGACAGTACGTCCGCGAACATCCCGACACCCGACTTTTTAAGCGCCATCGGTAAAGAAATTAAAGGGATCAGGATAGGTCTTCCGAAAGAATATTTCGTAGAGGGTATGGACGAAGGCATAAAATCGAAAATTATGGATGCCGTTCATCTTTTTGAACAACATGGGGCCCATATTACAGAGATATCTCTTCCCCGAACCCGGTATGCCGTCCCCTCCTATTACCTGATAGCCACAGCGGAAGCGAGCAGCAACCTGGCCAGATATGACGGGGTGAAATATGGATACCGTTCTCCGGAAGGATCATCGGATCTCCTTGAGATGTATGAAAAAACGAGGAGCGAAGGGTTCGGCAACGAGGTCAAAAGAAGGATTATGTTGGGGACCTATGTCCTTTCAGCCGGATACTATGATGCCTATTATTTGAAAGCCCAGAAGGCACGCGCGCTGATCAAGGAAGATTTTGACCGTGCATTTGAGAAAGTAGACTGCATTCTGGCGCCCGTTTCGCCATGTCTACCCTTTAAATTAGGAGAAAAATCAGCCAACCCCCTGCAGATGTACCTGGTGGATATTTATACCGTCTCCCTCAATCTCGCCGGTCTACCCGGCATGAGCATCAATTGCGGAACATTGGATGGATTGCCGGTGGGACTCCAAATCATAGGAAAGGCGTTTGACGAAGAAATGGTGCTGCGCGCAGGGCATGCCTACGAACAGATGAACCTGTAACTCGCGTGAAACAAATTTGAGTAGGCAGTAAGAAGTAGGCTGTTTCTCGTTCCCATGCTCCAGCGTGGGAATGCATAGGTTTCTTTCTCGATCAGACTGACCATTTTTTCCGGTCAGAGGTGGCGCTCGTGTGAAACTTGAAGAAAAGCGAATATCCAATATCGAACAAGGAATGTCCAATGTCGAAGGAAGGTGTTCTTCCTGTCCTTATAACCATGAAAGAGCCAGAGCGAAGCGATTCCGCACTTCGATATTCTGCGGTTCCTTGTTCGATATTCTGCGGTTCTCTTTTTCCGGTTACATGGTCCAGAGTGAAAATACTTGAGTTCCTTCCTCGATCAGACTGACCATTTTTTCCGGTCAGAGGCGGCGCTCGTGTGAAAAAAACTAACAATTGATCAACCAGGCCTGATTTTAATAAGGCTTGCTTTAAAGTGGGACAAGATATGGATTTCGACTTTATTATTTGTTTTGAAACACATGTAGAACTGAAAACGCAGACAAAACTCTTCTGCCAGTGTCCGGTCAGATATGATGCACCTCCAAACAGCCAGATATGTCCCGTCTGCACGGGACAACCGGGGGCGCTTCCTGTTCTGAATAAAAAAGCAGTGGAATATGCCGTACGGGCGGGACTGGCCCTTGACTGCAGCATCAATACCAAATCCCGATTTGCGCGAAAAAACTATTTTTATCCTGACCTTCCCAAGGGCTACCAGATCTCGCAATTTGAGTTGCCTTTCTGTGGAAATGGGCAACTGGAAATTGCCGGTGATGATGGCCTTCCCTATGTTGTGGGAATAAAACGGATACATCTTGAAGAAGATGCCGGAAAGCTGGTTCATTCCTCCGATTCTCTTGATGAATCGGGTTACAGCCTCGTAGATTATAACCGCTCCAGCGTACCGCTCCTTGAAATTGTTGCCGACCACGAACGGAATCCATTACGGTCCATCAAAGAAGCTAGAAATTATCTGGACAAGCTGAAGCAGGTACTCACCTATATCGAAATCAGTGACTGCATGCTCGAAAAAGGCCAGTTCCGTTGTGACGTAAATATCTCACTAAGGCCCCGGGGTTCGCTGGAATTTGGAAATCGGACGGAAATAAAGAACATGTCGTCTTTCCGATTCATTGCGGACGCCCTGCAATATGAAATCGATAGGCAATCTGATATCCTCAAGACCGGCGGAAAAATAGAACAGGAAACGCGGCTCTTTGACGAAGAGAAAAAGGCAACCTTTCCCATGCGAAGCAAGGAAGATGCACCCGATTACAGATATTTCCCCGATCCCGACCTGCTTCAGGTAACCCTTGGACGTCAGTTCATTGATGAAATCGAAAAAAGCATGCCCGAATTGCCGGATCAGAAAGTAAGACGCATGATCGATCAATTCGGAATAGCCAAAAGCGATGTGCTCATCTTGACGAAAGACAGAAAGATATCCGACTTTTTCGGCGACGCAGCTCCACACTGTACGGACAAGAAAAAACTAGCCCACTGGATTATTAAGGAATTGTTCAAGCTACTTAATGAGACCTCCACGTCCATACAGGAATGCACGATAGAACCGGAAGATTTTTCACACCTCATCAACCTCATCAGTAAAGGGGACATTACGGAAAAAATCGGCAGAACTGTATTAGAGGTAATGTTTAATAAAGGCGGAAAACCGAGTACAATCATTGAAGAAAAAGGGTTGAAACCTATCCAGGACGATGGCCTGCTGAAACAGATGTTAGATGAAGTACTGGCACAGCACCCCGAAGTGGCAAATCAGATAGAACAGGGAGAAACCAAACCGATCGATTTCGTTATCGGACAGATCATGAAAAAAACAAGAGGAAAAGCAGACCCTAAAATGGTTAGGGAACTGATCAACAAAAGATAGTACAAGAAAAAGCGATTAGCCGTTAGCTCTTACATAGCGGGGCAATTTCAAAAGATTGCCGGAAAATACAAAACCGTCAAAAACTGATAAATTCGTAAAAAGCTGAGTTATGGCGATAAACGGCGTCCTATTTGTAACGAACTCACTGCCGGAAAGATGCGGCAATAGGTCGATCATGGCGGAGTTAAGGCCTACCCGCCATTGACGTTCGCACTTTATTTTGAGATCGGGCGATGTTACTATCCCCCTGTATTTGGGAACAATTCATTTGATAGTTAGGCGAGGCAGGCGGGCGTCAGCCTTTTATAAAACCTTTACAGGTGAACTCCTCTGAGTGACACGAAAAATAATCAAAGCCATATTTCCGGATTCATAGGATCGACTTTTCACTCGTTCCCAAACTCTGCTACACCCTCGTTCCCAAGCTCTGCTACACCCTCGTTCCCAAACTCTGTTACACCCTCGTTCCCAAGCTCCAGCTTGGGAACGCAATAACAATGGAAGCTCCAGCTTCCAGTGATTCGGACGGTTTGAACCATGCGAATAGGGGAAGCTGGAGGTTGGGAACAATGGGGAAGGCCGCCCTGGTCATCCTGCGCTCCGACCCCCTGGCCGACATCTCTCCATCCTGTCCGGTCCCGAAAAGATCGCAGCAGTGAATAAAGGAGGCATGCAAGCTGCCATATCCAGCCCAACCTAACGATTCACATAACGCTGCTTTATTTAAACTTGACTTTAAACATATCCATGTTAAACTGAAAGCATGTTTAAGAGATGGATGCCATTAGACAAGCAAAAAAGTGCCTTGATCCTCGGGCCCAGGCGAGCGGGAAAAACCACGCTGGTTAGAGCACTTTTTCCGGATCGGTCCTATGTAACCTTAGATGACCTGGATCATCTGGACTGGGCCGGCCAGGACCCCAAAGGTTTCATTGAAAGTCTCGGGGACAAAGCCGTTATCGATGAAATTCAAAGGGCACCGAAACTGACCATCGCCGTCAAGTATGCAATCGACAACATGGACCGCCGCTTCATCATGACAGGCTCCAGCAGTCTGGGCCTTCTGGACGCTGCGGCAGACACACTTGCAGGACGTATTTCGATTTATTCCCTTCCCACCGCATGCTGGGGGGAATCGGTTCAGCCGCCAACCCACCATGTCCTTGAAGACACATTGGATTTTCCCACCATCCGCAATGCGAACCGCCTTCTGGAGGATGCCCTGGCTTACGGTCAATTTCCGGAGGTTCTCATGCAGAGCCAATCAGAAGCCAAGAAAACGCTTCTAAAGAACTACCGGGATACCTATTTTACGCGGGACCTCATGCAGTTGTCCAACATTGAAAATCTGGAAGGATTGCTGGGCATATTTCACAACCTCGCCCGATCCATCGGTTCCCACCTGGAGGTTTCCAACTTTGCACGGGAAGCCGGCTTAAGTCATATTACGACAAAAAAATACCTCAACTGTCTTCATCAGTCTCAACTCACCTTCAGGCTCTATGGCTTTCAATACGGACCGGCGAAAAAATATATCAAAGCCGCCAAAACCTACTTTGCCGACAATGGCATCATCGAAAGCCTGAACGTCCGCATGAATACGGGCCAGTTGCTGGAAAATTTCGTCATCGCCGAATTTGAGAAAAGGCGGAAAATCGGAATGATCGAAACGGACCACCTGTTTTACTATAAATCCAGTGCCGGGCGTGAAATCGATCTGGTTTTTGAAACAGACGGTGTTATCCAAGCTATTGAAATCAAAAGCACCCAATTCCCCGGCAAACGGGATATTCGCAATCTCATCCACTTCAGGGAACACACCAAACGCCCTGTAAAGACCTATTTATTCTATCTGGGAAAAGAATACCACAATATGAATGACGTAACGGTCATTCCTGTAGCGGCGCTCTTTCAAGGTACTATAAAAGGCTTGAAAAATGCTTAGAATCATGATTGTTGATGACGATTTTGTCGTCTCCGAAGAACTCAAGGCAATTGTGCAGGACGTGGGCTAAAGATACGGGGTCGCATCTTAATTATTAACTATTCACCTCTTTTTTTGTAAAGAACCAGTTGCTGAAAAATACAAAGAATTGGGAAAAACAACGTGTTAGCTGGATAGTTTGGTTGGATGATAATGCCAATAAT
>Ga0208901_1000397_pt1 | contig 22177 bp, 15 predicted proteins | sample AntAceMetag02UKF_FD_184764 | JGI IMG/M metagenome (GOLD analysis project Ga0208901, IMG submission 184764) | Saline lake microbial communities from Ace Lake, Antarctica - Antarctic Ace Lake Metagenome 02UKF (SPAdes) (version 2) | ecosystem: Environmental > Aquatic > Non-marine Saline and...
TACGGTGGCAAATTTTATCATGTATTTCGGTTTCGATTCTGCGCAGCAAGTGGAAAATGACGGGATGGTCCACGCGCAGAGGATTATGGCTAAAATAAAGATTTGTTTCATAGGTAAATTCTCCTGTTTTTTCTATTGTAACTATTGTTATGGTTTGTTTAGAAAAAGAACTCATCGACCTCTTCTTTAAGGGATTGCATCTTCTTTTTCATGGCGCTGTTGATCAGGCACGTTTCTTTTATCACGTCAGCTGGGGTTTTCCCCACTTCTTCGATGAGAGACAGGAAAAGACTCTTATCCTGAACGCGCACCGCGTAATATTTGGCATAATTATACTGGGCTAAGAAAAAACGGCCATGGCTCAAGGAAATGGCTTTCGTAAAATATTCTTTTGCTTTTGCAGGGTCTCCGCCCAACATGGGCGGTCTCGCCGCAAGCATTGACCCCATCAAGATACAGGGAGATCCATAGAAATAGTCGGGGTTTAATGCCATGACTTTCGTCAGGCATTCCTGAGCAGTTTTCATCTGACCCATGGCCGCCGGTTTGTCCAAGTTGATGTTAATCCACAGATTCCATGCCATGGTGACCCAGAAGAGGGGTTCTATGTCCCCCGAGTTGATGGTTTTCAATCTATTAGACACCGTATCGGGCTCCGAGTCTTTTATTCCGAGGGCCTTCAGTCCGTAAGTCCTCGCTCTTATATAGAACTCGGAGGCGCGCTGTTTATCCTGTTCTTCCACGAAAACCATGGCGTATCCGGTAAATCCCATGCAGAGTGCCGATAACAGCTGTTTATCTTCCGGGACATTTTTCAAAAAGCCTTCCAAGAGTTTAAGCTCGGAGGGAAGGGATTGTTCCGCCATCTTAAGGTCGCACTCCTCAAAGAGGGCCATGGTCATATTTGGTACGAAGTCAGGCATGGTTGTCAAAGCCAGTTTCATGCAGCTGGTGAGAAGAAACGGCGTGAGAAGAAGGGAAAAAAGAATTCTGAAGTTTTTTTTCATGATGAATCCTGTTCTAAATTGTAAAACTTAAAAGCACTTAGCTTTTGAGCTATTAGCCGTTAGCTTAATGATGTAAATAATTTATATCAATTTTTCCTGTATTACAGCCTTTACTTTTTGATGCTGAGCTGTTTCTCCGTAAACGACTTATACTATAGGGCTATGTAACCGCTAAGAGCTAATTGCAGCTTTTAGGTAAAAAGCTAATATCCAATTGCGGCGGAACCCTGTTTAATAGGTGCTTTCAGGTATTTTTCGGCGATAAACTGAGCGCCTGAAGCATTTTCCATGTTTAATACCTGTTCGTAGTAGTTTTCGGCTTCTTCTCTGTTTCCTTCAAGGTCGTAAATCATACCTTTCTTAAGAATAGTCCAAGCAATCATGGCAGGATCATTTTCAGGGTCGGCCGAGGCTAAAAGAAGATTGATTTTTTCCATGGCTTGTGGATAGTTGTTTCCGTAAATATCATGGATAAGCTCAAGGTATCGGGCCCTTCGTTCCCACATGGCGGCCGATAGTTTGTCTTCCGATTCAAACCCTTTCTGCCGGAGTTCCGCCACGGTTTTCTTGACCATGTCGTCTTTGTTCAGTCGTATGTAGGTTACCCCTTTAAGAAGATGAAACTTGGGATTGTTTTTAAATGTGTTTGATAGTTCCATGGACAAGGACAATGATTTTGCATAGTTTTTCTGTAAAAACAGGTAGATATGAAGAAGGACACTCTTGGTTTCTATGGATGAGAATACGGCTTCTTCTGCAGCAATGTTGAGTCTTTCGAGTCCTCTTTTTATGTCCCCCTTGTAAAGGAAAAAGGAAGTGATGAATTTAAGGAAACCCGAAAGGCGGGCCGTGTAATAATCAAAAGTTCCCAATCCCAATAATACGTCCTTGTTATCCGGAGCCATCTCTTGGCAGACCTTTAATGCGTCAATGGCTTCTCTGGCCAGGAAATAGGAGGACATCCATCTTCCCTTCATTAATTCAAACCGGCCTTTGAAACCCAGTGCCCCGCCAAGATAAAAGAAATCGTAACTGTTCCCACCTGTCTGGTCAACACGTGCCTTAGCTATTTCTATCGCCCTGTCAATTCGTTTTTTGAATTCGGAAACATTCCCGGGCGTCCAGAACCCGGCGGCAAGTCGCGACCAAGATACCATGGCAAGATAAAAATATCCCGCTGGAAGAGCAGGCGACTGGGCGATAACCTCTCTGAAAACCCTTTCTGCTTCAGGAAATCTGCGATCGTAAACGAGATGAATGCCTTCTAATATCAGCCCCTCTGATTTTGATACTCCACGGTCGCCTGTCTGTTGGTTTTCATGAGCGGAGGCTGCTTCCGCAAGTTCCACGAAAAGGATTGGCAAAACAATCAAAACGCAGAAAGTTAGGGTTGATATCCTACTGAAATTCCATCTTTTCATTAAAATCCCTGTGGGCTGATAAACTTTCCACATACCGCTGAATTAAAGACGTGGAAAAGTGTGGATTTTTTTTGTTTATGTATTAGATTAATCGGTTAGAATACAATATAAGGCAAGGTTCGGTTTATCTTTACACCTGAAAAATGCAATTAGCAGTTAGCAGTTAGCTATTAGCCGGACAAAATCAGTGATTTACAGTCTAAAAGGTCAGCATCAAAAAATGAAGTTCAAACATCGGAAACCATCATGTAAATATTTGGGATCTTTGAACTAACGGCTATGTAAAAGCTAATTGCAGCTTTTAGGTTACACTTTTAGAAGAACTATTCCCTGTTTCATGATTCGATAATATCTCGAATTTCCTGTGAGTAGAAAGAACACGGTTTCAACTCTTACACTTGCAGCAACTTATACCAAAGGCGGAGCAAAGTAAAATGAAAATACTTATAGCAGGAGGTACCGGCATGTTGGGAAGCCGGTGCGCAAAGGTTCTTGAATCTGAGCATGAGGTCGTATGTCCTGACAGAGAGCAACTTGACATTATAAGCTGGGACAGGGTTATTGATTTATTCGATCAAATTTCACCTGATGTCGTGATAAACTGTGCCGGCCTGACAGATGTTGCAGCCTGTGAAGACCTGGATGATTTTGTGATCAAGAAAAGTAATGTGGAAGGTCCCAGAAACATGGCCCAAGCATCTGCCAGGTTTGGCTGTAAGATGGTACATATCTCCTGCGGACATGTTTTTGATGGTCAGAAGGCGGTTCCTCAGCCCTATTTTGAAGATGATCCCTTGAATCCGCTCTCTGCCTACGGAACCAGCAAGCTGGAGAGCGAAACGGCCATTCGTGGAAATTCACCCAATTATATTATTATTCGTTCTGCATGGTTGTACGACGTATATGGGAAGAACTTTCTGAAAACCATGTTATCCGGGATTATTGAAGCAGGTTCAGGCGAAATCTCGTTTCCGGATGACCATTTTGGGTCCCCTACCTGGTGCTACCCTCTGGCTCTTCTGATAAAAGAGCTGTTGGTTGAAGGAGGAAGAGGTACCTATCATGCAACGACGGAAGGATATTGCAGCCGGTTTGAATTAGCTGAATACCTTGTTTCCAGCTTAGGACTCGATGCCCATATCTCCCCCTGTAGCTTGAAAGATATGAAGACGGTGAAACGACCGGCCAATGCTCTTCTCGAAAACAGGCTCGCCAAGAATCAGGGACGTAATACCATGGGTGGCTGGAAAGAAAACCTGGACAGGTTCCTTGATGAATTTGGCCAAACGCTTCTGAATGAAGCAACGGGATAATGAGACTGTTCCTTACGATTCTTGGGCTTTCCTACGCAATCTGCCCATTTGATTTTTTCCCCGATTTTTTCGTGGGGGTGGGTTGGATTGATGATCTCCTTGTTCTGGGGTTGCTGTGGTGGTTTTTCTACAGCAAACGCAGACGGCAGGCAGGGTATGAGCAAAATAGTCCCGGAACGGAAGGCTTTTCAGAACAAGAGGGTGGTAGAGCGTATGAGAAAAAGCAGACTTCGTCCGGTACGAAAGATCCATATACTATCCTGGGGGTGAATCGGGGGGCTTCGCAGGGGGAAATAAAAAAAGCATACCTGGCTCTTGCAAACCGGTACCATCCAGATAAAGTATTGCATCTTGGCGAAGAATTCAGCGAAATGGCGGAAATGCGCTTTAAGGAGATTCAGGGAGCCTACCAGGAATTGAAGATTAAATAGTGCGCCCGATGACGGCCCCTTCATAAATAGCCGCCTTCGCATTTCTCGGCTCCAGGCAATCCCCTATCCTGTGGATTTCGTATCTTAGATCCTTTATTTCACTGTAGAGTTCATCATCGGGCCGGCAGCCTGTTGCCATAACGACCCTCTCCGCTTCCATGAACTGCTCTTTACCGCTCCCGTTCATGACAATTCCGCTGTTTTTGATAAGCTTGAGGCTGAAACCCGTTTGTATTTTAACCCTCTGTTCTTGGAGCGTCTTGAGAAGGACTTTCCTTGTTACGCTTTCGAGTTCCATACCGATCTTAGGGAGCGCTTCAACAATCGTGACGGGAGATCCTGATTCAGCCAGGTAGAGCGCAACCTCACATCCTGTTGCTCCGCCTCCTACAACAACGGTTCTTTTTCCAGAAGGCTGCTTCGTTGTAAGAATATCGTGTGCTGAAACAACCATTTTCTCTTGAATACCGGGCACAGCAGGAAACAGGGGAACGGACCCAGTGGCTACAACGACCACGTCCGGGTTAAATTCCCTAACGGTATCTATGGTGGCATCCGTATTCAGGTGAAAATGCACATGGTATTTTTCCGCCTGTACTTTTAGATACCGGATAAGATTCTGGATCTCATTTTTGTGGCTCGGTACGCTTCCCAGCGAGAGTTGACCGCCAATGGTGGAATTTCTTTCAAACAAATGCACATGATGCCCTCTTCTGGCGGCGACCGATGCCACATTGAGTCCGCCTGGTCCTGCACCGATTACCATGACCTTTCGAATCTTTTCCGGCGGATAAAATTTCATTTCTTTTTCTCGACCAAAGGCTGGATTAACAAGACATTCCACGCGGCCATTCTTGAATATGGATTCCATGCACGTGTTGCAGGCGATGCATGTCCGTATATCGTCAATCCGGCCTTCTTTGGCCTTGATCGGCATTTCCGGGTCTGCCAGGAGGCCCCTTCCGATGCAGACAAGATCTGCTTTTCCCTGGGCTATGATTTCTTCTGCGATGAAAGGGTCGTTTATTCTTCCAACCGCCATAACCGGGATAGGCAGGGATTTGTTTATCTCCTGTGCAAAATCGGCCAGGCAGGCTTTTTTCATGAACATGGGTTGGGATATCCATTCCGGTGTAGCATCGTTCCCTGCCGAAACCTGAACGACATCAATCCCGGCATCCACCAGTATTTTCAGAATCCGGATACTGTCTTCCACCACAAGCCCTTTTTCAACAAACTCCATGGCACTTATTTTGAATGAAATAGGGAATGTATGGCCTACTCGATTTCTTATCTCCTGAACGATTTCTTTGGCAAACTGTGTCCTTTTGAATAGATCTCCTCCATACCTGTCTTCCCGGATATTCGAAAATCCCGACAGAAACTGGTTAATCAGATACCCGTGAGCACCATGAATTTCTATCAACTCGAAACCCGCTTGCATGGCTCTCGTTGCAGCATCACCGAATTTTCTTACCAGTTCCTGGATTTCCCCAATGGACAGAGGATCGACTTCTCCCTTGATTGCGGGGCAGGGCAGGTTCGAAGGGGCCACCGGTCTTCGTCCGATTACTTTAGATGATATCTGCCTTCCTCCGTGATGAAGCTGTACTGCGGGAACTGTTCCTTCAGATTTCATGGCGGTGGCAATTTTAGCCAGTCCTTCAACAAACTTGTCGTCGTAAATCCTTGCCTGGTGCGGAGAAACGATGCCTTCAGGAGACACTGCGCATGCTTCCATGAATACCATGGCCGGTCCGCCCCTGGCTCGCCGCCTGTAATGCTCAATCGAATTTTCAGTGATAGAGCCATCTCCCTCTATCAGAAAGGATGCCAGGCTTGGCATGACGATTCGATTCTTGAGCTCACAGTGTTTGATTTTGAATGGGGAAAAAAGATGGTTCAGCAATGAAAATCTCCTCGGATGATATTTTGGGCTAACCCTAATCCATTTAGAGTCGGACTATAAAAATGTAATTATCCTTTGTCAATGAAGAATTCCGCTTTTTCTATGATGGAGAGGGAACAATTTGTGAAATATGAGATCCGCGATTTCTTGAAAACGGGATGGAGCACCGGCAGCATCGGGTTTTTTTTAGAAAATATTCATTTGGCTTGACCTCATGAAGGCTGGATTGTTACCCTGTTCAAAGAGAGTTTTATCTGCTTTTTTTGGTTTGTACTAAAATACGAGGATACATGTTAAGGTTTGGCATCCTTCATTTAAGCCAAAAAGTAGTTTACACTTTCGTGATTTCGTGATTTCGCAGAGAAATTGGAAACTGGAAATTGGAAATTAGAAAAACATACATTAATTCGGATGTGTTATCCAATTTCCAGTTTCGAATTTCCAGTTTCAGCATCCGATTTTCAGATTCGACGTCCGATTTTTAACCAGAAAACATACCCCATTTCCGGGAAAAGTGTAAACTTATGGATGAAGGATGCCTAAGGTTTCATAGTTTTATCGGTTTTATTGCCCTGGCCTGCCTTGCGTGGCTTTTCTCTGAAAGACATGGCCGGATCGATTTGAGAACGCTCCTGTCTGGACTCGGATTACAGGTCTGTCTTGCCATTATGCTCCTTAAACTCCCCGGTAGTCAGGATGTATTTCTCTGGTTAAACCGTGGAGTCAGTGCCATTGAGGAATCTACAAGGGCTGGTACAGGATTTGTTTTCGGATACCTGGGCGGCGGGCCTTTGCCTTTTGCGGAGAAATTTCCCGGCGGTACATACATCCTTGCATTTCGTGCCTTGCCCCTGGCCCTTGTGATCAGCGCTCTCTCTGCCCTTTTCTTTTATTGGAAAATCATCCCGTTCTTCGTTCGAGGGTTTTCGTGGGTTCTGAGAAGGACTATGGGACTTGGCGGAGTGGAGGGCCTTGGGATTTCGGCAAATGTTTTTGTCGGAATGGTGGAAGCCCCCCTGCTGGTCCGACCCTATCTTTCCAGTATATCACGGAGTGAACTGTTTACGATTATGGTTTCAGGTATGGCTACGATTGCCGGCACGGTGATGGTGGTTTACGCCTCCATACTCCAGGATGTAATCCCTGGTATCATGGGACATCTGCTCGTGGCATCCATTGTGAGCGCTCCTGCTGCAATTGTGGTGTCGAAGCTGATGATTCCGGAAGAGGAAGAGGCCTCTCAACGAGTCCCTGAAATTCCACGGGAGGCTCACAGTTCCATGGATGCGCTTACCCGAGGGACACTTAGTGGCTTGACGCTTCTGATCAATATCATTGCCATGCTTGTGGTTTTCGTGTCCCTTGTGCACCTTTTAAACATGGGCCTTGGTCTTTTCCCGGAAATGTTTGGAGAACAACTGACATTTCAAAGGATTGTCGGATGGATTATGGGCCCGGTTGTCTGGATTATGGGGGTGCCCTGGTCGGAATCCGGGGCTGCAGGACAGCTTATGGGGACAAAAACGGTCCTGAATGAGTTTCTGGCTTATTTGAACCTGGCTGCTCTTCCGGAAGGAGCCTTGAGTGAAAGAAGCCGCCTGATTATGGTGTATGCCATGTGCGGGTTTGCCAATTTCGGATCATTGGGAATCATGATCGGCGGCATGGGGGCCATGGCCAAAGAAAGAAGGGGGGAAATCGTTGAATTAGGCCTGAGAGCGATTCTGGCTGGAACCATCGCTACCTGTATGACGGGTGCTCTGGTAGGGATGATGTATTAGGGACCTTATATCCCCAGGTAAGCTTCTCTCACGTTTTCGTCTTCCATTAACTCCTTGCCTTTGCCTTCCAGCACGATCCTGCCGTTTTCGAGGGCGTAGGCCCGGTCGCACATGGCAAGGGTCTGTCGTACATTCTGTTCCACGAGAAGAATGGTAACGCCCTCAGAGTTGATCTTTTTGATCATCTCAAAGATATCGTGAACCAGGATGGGCGCAAGGCCTAAGGAAGGTTCATCAAACATCATTAATTTCGGGAGCGACATAAGCCCCCTTCCGATAGCTAACATTTGCTGCTCACCACCGGACATGGTTCCCGCCATCTGTTTTCTTCTTTCTCTCATTCTCGGAAACAGTTCATAAACATGCTCTATGGTTTCCGTTCGTTTTGCCTTTGCTGCCGGGGAGAGGGAACCCATGATCAGGTTTTCTTCGACGCTCATCTCTGAGAACAGTCGTCTCCCTTCCGGAACATGTACAATTCCAAGGTTGATAATGTTGTGAGGAGGGTACTCACTGATTGGGATTCCTTCAAATTCAATGGTCCCCTTCTTAGGGGTGAGGAGAGAGGAAATGGTTTTAATTGTTGTGGATTTTCCCGCCCCGTTGGCCCCGATCAAAACAAGGATTTCCTTCTCATTCACGTGGAAGGTCACGTCCCACAAGACCTGAAGATCTCCGTAAAAGACGTCTATTCCGTTAATTTTCAGCATATTCCTCTCCGAGATAGGCCTCGATGACCTTGCTGTTATTCGCTACTTCCTGCGGTGTTCCCTGGGCAATGGTTTGTCCAAAATTAATGGCATGAATCCTGTCGGATATGGTCATGATGACTTTCATGATGTGTTCCACAATGATGATGGCCACGCCCTTATCGCGAATTCTTTTAATCAGTTCGATGGCAGCTTTCACTTCGGAAGGGTTCAGGCCGGCTGCCGTTTCGTCAAGGAGAATAAGCTGGGGACGGGTTGCCATGGCCCTTGTGATCTCCAGGCGTTTCCTTTCTCCAATGGAAAGGCTTTTGGCAAGGACATCTTTTCTATGGCTGAGCCCGCAAAATTCCAGGGTCTCTTTGGCCAGAGCACGAGCGTTTTTTTTGATTTTCTCCCGTGAAAAGGCTGCAGCGATTACGTTGTCTTCAACTGTCATACGCCCCAGGGGTTTTACTACCTGGAATGTTCGACCCACGCCCAGCTTACAGATTTTGAAAGTCTTGAGGCCGGTAATATCTTTGTCTTTGAAGTAGACGGATCCACTCGTGGGATGGTGGTAATTGCTGATCATGTTGAAGATAGTCGTTTTACCTGAACCGTTGGGCCCGATGAGGCCGAAAATTTCACCTTGCTGCACCTCAAAGCTGACATTGTTTACCGCTGCCAGACCGCCAAAATGTTTCACAAGATTTTTTATTTCAAAGAAGCTCAACCCACTACCTCCTTCCTTTTGAAGGGAGACAGACTGTTTGTGATTTTTTTCCAGTCACCCACAATCCCATTGGGGAGCAACAGGATCACCAAAACTACCAGGATGCCGAAACCCAGCACATGAGCGTGCCCTACATATTTTGCGAAAACGGTAATGGTATCCGAGCCGGTAATAGCGCCAAGCCCTTTGAAAAACCCAAAGAATCCGGTCCTGAAAAACTCATGCACGGCGACCATGACAAACGCACCGATAACCGGACCATAGATGGTTCCCACGCCCCCTACGATTCCAACCAGAATCGCCATGATTGAAATATCGTGGAGAGAAAAAACCACTTCCGGGTCAATAAATCCCATATAATTCATGTAGAGAGCGCCGGCCATGCCGGTAAGAAAGGCCGCTACGTTTAACGAGATCATTTTGTAGTAATGGGTATCAATGCCAAGACTTTCTGCTGCGTCCTGATCTTCGCGAATGGAGACAAAGTAATAGCCCCACCTCGAACCAATGATGATCTGTATGCTGAGCACGGAAACAACCGCAAGCGTTAAGGCAATATAGTAATAAGGAACCTTGGACACAAAGGTCTGCAGGATCAGGATTCCCACCATGCCATCGGTCACGGACTCCCAGATGGTGGCGATATGCCGCATGATCTCATTGAGGGCAAGTGTGGCCAGTGCGAAATAAGCGCCCCTGAGACGGAAACAGATCCATCCGAAAGGGAATGCGATCGCCATGGCGGTTATTCCCCCGAAGGCCATGCCCCACCAGGGGGATATTCCCAGTTTGGTCATGCAAAGACCTGCAGTATATGCGCCTGTTCCGAAAAAGGCGGCGTCACCGAAAGAGACCTGCCCGGTGTATCCGGCGATAATATTCCAGCCGGAACCGATGACCACCCACATGAGGACGAGGATCATGAGATGCTGGTAATAGTGATCCTGCACTAGCAGTGGAAAAAGAAGAAGCGCGATAAGCAGGATGATCGGCCCGAATTTTTTCATGTCCGGTCTCCTTTAAATCTTGGTGAGGCGCTTAAACCCGCCCGGAAGGAACAGTAGCACCAGAATGAAAATTAAAAGTCCGACCATATCGTCAAAAGCCATCCCGATATAGGTGGCCCCGAATGCTTCGGCAAGTCCAAGGGTTATTCCACCGAAAATGGCTCCCACGGTAGAGCCCAGTCCTCCTAAAATGGTGATGACGAACGCCTTTCGGGTGAACGGCCCTCCGATGTCTGGAAACAGGTAATAGATGGGCATCAACAGGGTGCCTGCTGCTGCGACCAGGGCGGAGCCTAGTCCGAATGTGATAATGGTGATCCGTTTGGAGTTGACCCCCATCAGGAGGGCGGCATCCTTGTCCTGTGCGGTGGCGCGTATGGACCTTCCTAAGTCTGTTTTAATGAGAAACCAGAACATGAACAAGGTAAATAGTACGGCAATAAAAAAAGCGATTGTGAGGGCGACACTGAAAGAAATTTCTCCTATATAGAAGGTGGCGCCGGAATAACTGGTGTTGACGGACTTGTAATCGGAAGTAAAGATGAGCCGGGCAATCTCGGTCAGGACCATTCCGACGCCCACCGTCATGAGCACCTGATTTTCGGGAAGGATCGAATCCACTTCCATGAGCGGATTTAATGTGTACTTCTGGATCAACATGCCAAGGAGAAAAAGGGTGGGCATACTGATGAACAGGGTGATATAGGGATCGATCCCGAGATAGTGAAAACAGACAAAGGTCACATACATCGCTACCATCATCAACTGACCGTGTGCCAGATTGATAATGCCCATAACCCCCATAATAAGGGTCATCCCGATTCCGATCAGACTGTATAGCCCGCCTTTGAGAATGCCTGACACCAGGGTTTGAAAAAAAACGTCCATAATGTCTCCCGATTTCTCCTGTTAGAGTAATCTTGAATTTTTTGAAATGTGCCTTGCGATTTTCCCAGGTCCTGTAACCGAAAGGGCGGGTTGCCCCGCCCTCATTTTGGTTAGCGTTCGTTCCAGGCAGGTACGGGATAGACGTATTTATGCGTGGAAACATCTTTTGGCCAAATGGTTTCCAGTTTGCCGTTTATCCACTGTACCAGGAAAGTGGGGAGTCTGTTCTGCTGGGTTTTTTTGTCGTAGGAAACGAATTTCACCGGCCCGAATGCGGTCATCATATCGGTTGTGGCGAGGGCCTCCCTCACGGCTTCACGGGTAAGGGACTTTGCCCGTTTGAGTGCGTCGGCCAGAACGTACATGGCTGCATAGGCTTCCGCTCCGTGGTATTCCGTGGGTGTATTATATTTGGCTACATATTTATCGTAATAAGCCTTGGCGCCCGGGTAGGGGACGGATGGGGTCCAGAGTGTTGCCGAAAAGACGAAATCAGAAGCTGCGCCTGCATTTTTCTGGAATTCCGGCAGCGTAAAACCGGCAGCCCCACCAACGAAAAGTTTCGGGTTGAAGTTCAGTTCCTTAGATTGCCTCATGAGCAATGAAGCATCCATGATGTACGAGATCATATAGACCAGATCGGGGTTTTTGTCCTTCACTTTTACGAGAAGAGGTTTAAAGTCTATCGCGCCCGCTTCGTAACCTTCTTTCACCAAAACCTTGATCCCCATCTTTTCGCATTTCTTGACGAACTTCTTTGCTCCCGACTGACCAAAAAGGGAATTTTCGTGCAGAATGGCAACGCTCTCGACATTCGTCGCTACCGTTTCCAGGAAGGATCCAAATGCCTTGGGATATTCGCTTACGGGAGGATTGAGCCTGAAAATGTAATTCCATCCCCGTTCGGTGATTCTGTCCGCAGATCCGGTGTTTACGAGGAAAGGAACTTTGCGCTGCTGGGCCACGGCAATGGTTGCCCAGGTAACCGAACTGGAATAGCCGCCCCCCAGCACAACTACATTGTCCCGGGAAATCAGTTTTTCAATGGCGGAACGCCCCACGTCCGGTTTGCCGGTAGTGTCTTCGATAATCAGTTCGATCTGCTTACCGTTGACGCCGCCCGCGGCATTAATTTCATCTAAGGCCATGAGAAAAGATTTATTTTCCACCTCCCCGAATTTGGCGAGTTTGCCTGTGAGGGGAAGAACAATGCCCACCTTGATTGTCTCTGCCAGAACGGGTCCGGCCATGGTTCCAACCAGGAACATCAACGCTGCCAAAACACAAAGAACTTTCACTGTACGTGCCATCATGGATACCTCCTGAAAAAAATTTATATTGAAGAAACGGATACTCCATCGTTAACAGGCTGCGAAAAACAGGATGTACAAGTATGGTGTTCTTTAAAGCAATAAATGACAAAGGTTTAGTGGAATGGACGATATAGAGAATGCTGAGCCAGGAAATAATAATATATTCAGTTCAACTAAAAGGCAATTGTTTTTTGTATATTCCAACAGAGCTTATCTTATTTCATGTCATCAGTAATTACTTTTTTCCGGTCAGCCTCGCAAAATTCGGAAAGGCTATAGGCGAGATAGTATTTTTCTATATTTCGGACATAATCAACCGGTTGTATACTGATCTCCTTCATTGTAACCATCTCCACATTATGGAACCATTTGTTGGGGTCATATCCGAGCTCTTTCGCCCGTATACGCATCTTTGATATTGCCGTGGGACCGGCATTGTACGCGGCTAAGATAAATCGGTAGCGTTCTTCAGGCGCTAGATCCGGATCATTGAAGAAATGGTCACGCAATAAAGCCATATATTTCACCCCTGCGTGCACATTATTGCTGGGTTCGTAGATGTTTGAAATGGCAATATGTTTATTGTCTGCTAGTTCGGGCGTGACCTGCATCAAACCGATCGCACCGGCAGCCGATTTTTCTTTGCTATCCAGATGGGATTCCTGGTAAGCTTGGGCAACCACTTTCAACCAGTCCATTTGATACATGGAAGCATATTTTCTAAAGAGAGGGGCGTAGGTCGAAAACATCTGCAGATCGTTTTTTTCGATTAATTTCAAAGGGAACCGATTGCTTTTAAAATATCGATTGAAACAAATATTTCCAAGTAAAGTTCCCTTTTGATAACTTTTCAGGAACTCATTCAAGTTTTCTTTGAGAATAGGATTCTCTTTTCGGACCATCCATGCGAGCCGGTCGCCTTTACTTACAATCGCTTTATTATATACGACCAGACCGGGCATCATGGTTGCCCAGTGGTCTGCCAGATACTTTTCGGCCACGGTGTATGGAAGAATCCCGACATTGACCAGCTCGAGAATGTCTTCCTGGTATAGAAAAGGATTTACGCTTTTTATGGAAACAGGTTTTTTCTCCTGTTTAACCAAGTTGTGGTTTATTCTTTCGAGATCATCATTGTAGGTAGTTGCTTTGTGGATGTAGACGTTTTTGCCCGAAAGTTCCTGTATATTATTTATTGGTGATTTATCTTTATGCCCGATGACAACGTTGTTTACCCCTGTCATGTATGGTGTTGTAAAAGCAATGAGTTTAAGACGATCCTTCGTGATTGTTGCCGAAGTAGCGGCAATGTCACCGCGGCCATTCATCAGATTTGTAATCAGTTGATCAAAGGGAAGCGGAATAAATTCCACGATGATCCCGGGCGAGGAAATCTTGTATTTACGGTTTAAGAAAGCCCCGAAGTTTTTAATCATGTCATGTTGGTAGCCGCAACCCATACCGTCAACAATAAAGTAGTCGGATTTACACAGTCCTGTTAGAATCCGGATTTTCCCCTGTTTGAGAAGTTCCGGCAGGTCGCCGGTCTGAAAGGGTAAATCCTTAAGGGCTTTTGGGGGCTGCGGTTTTCCAGGCGGTGTACTGTTTTGGGCCTCGCAGCAGGGGGGGATAATGAGAACGATTGCCAATATAAAAAGAAGTATCCAGGAAGATTTCATGTTTGTAGCCTTATTGGAAAGAAATTGATTGCAACTCGCTTATTATTTCACCCTACCTCAAATTTTTCTGTTTTGGCAATGGACAATTTGATTGGTCATTCTGTGCCGGCTTTGATCAACCGGGGCGATTTAACCCCATGACTCTGATCTGGACCAAGTCGGACGACGACCTTTTTTGACGCCGGGAGTAAATTGAAATGCATGTGTAATTGACACCATTCAAATGGATGCCTATTTTATACAAAAGGAGGAATGGCTATGAAAAAAATGAAATTATTTTTTAAGTCAAGCCTTGGGCTTCTAGTTCTGCTCATTGCTTTGCCCATGGCAAGTTACGCCCAGGTCCCAAAAAACAACCCCGAAGCGTTCACGCAGCAGGAGTTAGACCAGATGCTGGCGCCTATCGCCCTCTACCCGGATTCGCTTTTGGCCCAGATTCTGATGGCGTCCACCTACCCCCTGGAGGTCATCATGGCGAACCGATGGCTCAAGGAAAATCAGACCCTTCAAGGGGATAACCTGAACGATGCCCTGGACAAGCAGCGCTGGGATGTTAGCGTGAAGGCCCTGGTGCCTTTTCCCGAGGTTCTGTCCATGATGAGTGAAAAGCTGGACTGGACGCCCATGTTGGGAGAGGCTTTTCTGGCCCAGGAAGAAGATGTTATCCAGACCGTTCAGCGGCTTCGACAGAAGGCCCATGAAGCAGGGAACCTGAAGTCTTCCGAAGAGCAGACGGTCACGGTGGAAAAGGAAATTATCGTGATCCACTCAGCCGATCCCCAGGTCGTTTACGTACCCTTCTATGACCCCTGGTGGGTTTACGGGAGCTGGTGGTGGCCTGCCTATCCCCCTTATGTTTGTTATTCCTACCCAATTCAGATAGCCTTTCTGCCAGGCAGGATCTGGTTCGGCCCCAGATTCTTTGTGGGCCCCTATTGGGGACGTGCATGGGGCCATTGGGACTGGCGGAATCGGTATGTCTACGCCAATGTGAATCGCAACATCAATGTCAACAGGAGGCAGTTCCATTCTTCAGAGATGCAACAGGCCCGCTGGCGACATGACCCGACCCATAGACGGAACGTAGCCTACCGGAATCCGGTTTCCAGAACGCGGTTTTCAGGGGGGAATCGAAACCCGGTTGAAAGACCGCGGGATTTCCAACTTGAAACGAAATTGCGCAACAGCAACCGCGCTGCCGGTCCTGTTTCAAGCAGCAAAACAAGCAGGCCCGATAGCCTGCAGACGGGAAACCCGGCCCTACCCGGAAAAAAAGGTGGAATAGACCGAAGAAGCGAATCCCCAGGGGTTTCTTCACCGCCTTCACGGAGTCCGTCGGAAGTCGGGGGAACGCCGGGAAAGACGGCGAATCGGCCTGCGGTGGATAATAGCCGTGATGCGAACTCCTCTCATGGAAATAGGCCGGTGGGAGGGGCACGAGGGCAGGGGAGTCGGGATCCCATAATGGATTTCGGCGGCTATTCCCACGCGCCAATGGCGAGGGGCGGTTTTGGCGGTGGCAGTATGGGCGGTGGAAGAGGGGGAGGCCCAATGGGCAGGTAGGAATGGGGGGCAGGCCAGTATGCACTATAACCTAAAAGCTGCAATGAGCTTTTGCATAGCCGTTAGCTTAAAAAAAATGGCTCATCGGATTAACGTGAAAAACGCTTCTTTATCAACCATTGGACTCAGACCAAAAGTGATCTAACAAATCGGCCTCGAACATAGAAAAGACCGTCATTCCTGCGAAAGCAGGAATCCAGGTAAGGGAGCGTGCGAGACTCCGGATGCGTCTGAAAACCTGGATTCCGGGGCAAGCCCGGAATGACGTTAAGCACTTTTCACGCAAGAATCACGTTAATCCTGTTGATCCTGTCAAAGTATTGAGGTCTGTACATAATAAATAACTGACATTGTGTGGCTAAGTAACCGCTAACCGCTAACTGCTGATTCCGTCTTTTAGTACCTTATCACCTATTTTTCTGCCACAAAAAACAAGAAAATCTTTGCGCCTTTGCGTCTTTGCGCGAGATATTTTGGCTGTGGCTTCGTCGCCTTAGGTATCATTTTATTCGCTTTTCTCTACGACTCTGTGAACTCTGCGAGAGATTTAATGGTTGCCACGTAGATCAAGGCTTTATGCTTAGCTCCTGCATAGTCAGCGATCCCTGTTTCGCCTTTGGTGCTTCTTTGAGGATCGTGCTTTCGGTTTGGTCTGAAAATGCGGAGTCCCATCCACCCTGGAGTGTCAGTGATATGGGTTGGTCCAGGATAAAGGGACCATTGTATGTCCCTCCGGCGATCAATATGGCGAATCCGTTCTGGGCAGCATCGATGGCTGTTTGTATATTCGTGTGACATGGGCTTTTATCACCACAGCCTCCGTTGCTGTTTACGTATATGGTAGATGGATAGGTGGTTCTGAAGCTCAGATCGCTACCATAGCCTGTCCCCGCATTATTGGTTGCAGTAAACCTGTAATAATAGGTGGTACTGGGATTGAGCCCTGTGAGAGATGCCTCTGCCAAAACGTCCGAAACACCTGCACCGGCATTTGCGGTCGCTGTGGTGGAACCAAACCCTGTAGTTGTTCCGTATTGAAAATAGTAGGTGGTTTCTGTCCCATTGGGATTCACTGTTCCATTCAAGATGGCAGAGGTGGAAGCGACCGAAGTGGCCGCTCCCGTGGTGACTGTTGGTTGGGCATAGAAAATAGCGGATACGGAGGTTACGCTGCTTTCATTCCCCGCCGTATCTTTTGCCTGGACGTGGAGATACCAGGTTCCGTTCCCGTCTGATTTTGTGGTAGTTGTTGAAGGCCCGAATTCCCCCGTCTGAGTCCAGGTTGGGGCCTGATCCAGCGCGAACCGGAACGTGGCTGCCTCACTGGCTCCCCAGGTCCAGGTCTTGGTCGAAGTAGGGATGGCATTATCAGAAATTCCTGTAATCGTTGGCGCCGCCGTGTCCACTGTCCAAGAGGCGGTCGTAGCGCTGGCTTCCGATTGCCAGTTGCCAGCCGCATCCCTGCCAATGAGATAAATAGTATGACTACCATCAGTGAGGCCAGTCAGGCCTATTGGCGTTGCAACGGCTGTTTCAGCTCCATAGGCACCATCATTAAGTTTGTATTTGTATTGGATGACGCTTTCGCCGCCTACTGTCAAAGTTGCTCCTGTCTGATTGGTCGGAGTAGGTGGGACATCGGAAATGGTCGCAGTCGGTGGTATTGTATCTACAATCCAGGTAGCGGTTGTAGCCTCGGTTTGCCAGTTACCCGCTAAGTCACGACCTATCACGTAAATGGTGTGAGAGGCATTAGTAAAGTCAAAAAGAGAAATCGGCGCACTTACGGCAATTTCATCTCCATAAGTCCCACTATTCAGCTTATATTTGTAATGGGTGACGCCTTCCCCGCTAACGGTAAGCGTCGTGCCTGTCTGGTTGGTCGGGCTGATCGGGGTCCCCGAAATGGTGGCTGTTGGAGCCTGAGTGTCAACAGGCCAGGACGCAGTTGTAGGGCTTGCCTCTAATTGCCAGTTCCCTGCCTTATCCCTTCCGATAACAGAAACTGTATGAATCCCTTCACTCAAACCACTTAAGGCAACAGGAGTTTGTATTTCGGTCTCACTGCCGTATACCTCAGCATCAACCTTGTATTTGTAATGGGTAACGCCTTCTCCACCGATCGTCAGGCTGGCGGCAGTCTGATTGGTCGGATCATCCGGCGTGCCTGAAATGGTAGCTGTGGGTGAAACCGTATCCACCACAAAGCTGTCCGTCCAGGACCACCAACCGGCAGTTCCTGCTGAGTCGACCGCTTTTACCCGCCAATACCATGCGCCGTCAGGTAGGGCCGATGGGATGGTGTAGGCGCTTTCCTGAAGTCCGGTGACCTCTGTTTTTGAGCTGAAATCGGACTGATTCGAATACTGAAGTGTATAGGTGTTTGCGCCTGTTACATCGGCCCAGTCTAATGAAGGGGTATCGTTATTGGTGGGATCGGGGGTGTATGCAGTAAGGCTCACAGGGAGATAGGCTTCGTAGGCACCCATATCATACCCGGCCCCTTTAGGCCTCGTCGTGCCTTCGATATCTGCTGATGATGCTCCTTCTGATGTTCCTGAATCTATACAGGGACTATCTGCTCGAAGATGATAGTCGCTATTCGCCGTATCCACAAAAAGTGGTGCCAGATCAATGTTGCCTTCCCCTAAAAATCCCCCTTGAACAACAGAATAGGATATTTCAAAAATCCCAAAGGTATCATTGGGTATGTTGCCATAGATGATGCAGTTCGTAAACACAGGCGGAATTGTGACAGCAGGACTGGTATAGCCGGTACCAAACCCGTAAGAGTTGTTATTGACAATATTGCAATTGACTATTCTGGGAGGCTGTAATGGGCTTGAATCAAAGAAGGTAAGTTCAAACTGATTTCAGAGGATTTGCAGTGCTTCTCTGGAGGTTTTTAGGGATGCGATTTATTATGCTGCCATTTTTTGTTCATCGTTGTCAGCAATGAAAGTTGAGTATGTTCCCAGCAACATCGGCTTGCCTGTCTTTATATAGTGTCTCAGGCTTTCCTTCATATATTTGGGAAAGGATATTCTGCGTAGTTTACAGATCACATAAATTGAGAGCAAAATGGCATAGGCGTTTGCCCCTTCAGCTGAAACACTCCCCCCTGAAACCTTGCGTTTGAGAACTCCTATTCGAATCAGGAATTCCCCATAATTATTGTGACAGGGAGCGCCGGGGTGTTCAACAAATGTCAGGATTCGTGGTTGCTGTCTTTTCACTTTTTTTATGATCTCTTCTAAAATGTCATCCGGATCAGGCCAGTTTACCAGCTTTTCTAATCTCTTTTTTAGCCTTTCGAGACGTCTTTGAAAGACCTTTTCGCCTAATTTTTCTCGATTTGCTTGAAGCCTTTCACCATCGCGCAGAATCCGCCGTAGCTTTATGTAGAATTTCACGATACTGGAAAGATGTGGAAATGCATCACGGAATTTTCTTATCTTCCTCAGCAGATGGGCCATACAGCTCTGTTGTTCACAAATGAGCTTCAAATACGCACTCCATCCGTCAACCACCAGAAGCCCAAGAAATATTTCTCCGAGCACTCGGCGGACTACAGATCCACCTCGAGATTGATCCACTGTAAAATAGGCCGAATCCTGGGTACCAAATACCCATAACCACCAGTTCTTTCCTCTTACACGCCATCCGGTTTCATCGGCATGGAGGGTTATCGCATTATTGATGTCTCCGAGGATTTCATTGTAAACATCATTCATGATTCTGGAAACGCGAATCACATGTTTCGAAAGCCCTGATGTTGATATGTCCTTTCCAAAGAAGGCCTTTAGATAATCTTTGATTCTGGTGAACGGTAAACACAAGGCCACCCAGAGATAACAAATCAAGATGGTGCTGTTCAGACCAATATCTGCGTTGGGCAAAGCCAACTCGGATTTCGCTGTGATGACCTCTTTGCAATCCGGGCAGTATTTTTTCTCTTGCTCTACTTTTATGACTTCCGGCTTTTCAACAACATCCGGGATGTCCTCAATGATCCGTTCATTACTGGTTTTAAGTGTATCTTGGTCAGTTAAGTCTTTACCACAAAGGGTGCAATGATCAACCGTAGCTTTTTCTGTTCGGTTGGGCTCAACATTTTTGGGACGATTGCCTGCTCCTTTTCGTGGCTTCTTCTTACCTCGACCCTTGCGACCTTTCTTCCCTTTGCCATCATTACCAACTCCTTTTTTATCCCATTCTGGTCGTTTCGATGATGGCTTGTTTGCATCCTTATTTACGGATTTTATTTTTTGATCTTTAAGCTGTTCCTTTAGTTTTTCATTTTCCGCTTTAAGTTCTTTGTTTTTTTGTTCTAATTCGATATATTTGTCCCGTAGGCTTTTGAGAGCCTTTACAAGACTGTTCTTGGACAATTTTGATAAAGCCGCGTAAGTGGCTAATAGAACGTCTTTTATATTCATTTGATGCCCTAAAGTTTAAAACGATTCAGCTTTAGGTAGCATATCCAAAATCAAATGTCTCCTCTTTTTTTGAAAATTTGAATTTTTTCTGAAATCAGTTTGAGCTTACCAATCTCCTATAGCGCTCACCTGAACTGATACGGGCATGCTCTGATAAACTGCCATATTCCCGCTCCTTGAATAGTGTATTGACATTAGGATTTATAGTATGAATGTTCATCACTTCAGAGTGTCCAGAATAGGGGTCGGTAGCTTTGAAACCTTATTGTATTTCTTCCCGTACTTTCCACATAAACATCTCCGGAAATCCATAGCGAAAAATCCGTGCACTTCACATAACGCGAGATTTTCTCATAGCAAGCAACCTGTATTCCCAGAAGAAATTGTGTGAAGACTGTTTTTTTTCTGAAATGTTGTGAGAGAGTGGTCTGTCACAACTTCGAAAGCTCAGTCTTCAATACTTTGACATGATCAATCCCGCTTCCAGCGGGATTGACGAGATAGAGGCAAAATCTATAACCTAAAACCTACATTTAGTATTTTCGAAGAGCGTTATATATGGCTTTATTTCAATCCTTTAGAACAATAAAAAATGTAAATGGTATGACATCGGAATGCTGCTTAAAAAAAGGGACATTTGACAGTTTGTTTCGGAAATACTGAACTCTCTGGAAGCGCCTCTTTTACCAAATCTACTGCGTTATAAACCGCTCGCATTATACTCGTGCTCTTCAGGTGCTTATTTGTTTTGAACCGCAAGTCGCGAAGGCCGCAAAGCCTTTTTCGAATCGGAACGGACGATTCGAAAAAACAGCCATTATTGTTTCTGTGTGAAACGTAAACACTCTGCAAAACGCCCGAAGGGCCGATTGCTTTATCGAATCGTCCGTTCCGATTCGGTAAAAAACAGAATCTTAGCGTTCTTTGCGTCTTGAGCGAAGCCCCGCTGGCGGGACAAGCTGGCGGTAAGGTCGTGTGCATAGTTTCTTCCTCGATCAGCTCCCGCTTTTGAGCAGAAAGGCGGTGCTCATACGGCGACGCGCTTGATGCCTTGTATCTTCGGGAAAAGAGAAGCTTCAGGGTTTAGGTGTAACTAAATGAAATCAAAAAAGGAGTTTCGTAAGGCATCGGAAACAAGCGCTCCAGAGGAACAAAATTGACGGATTCGTAAAAAGCCAGAAATCACCTGTTTTTGTCATTCCCGCGGGAATCCACCATCAGGTGCTTCCGAAGTCTCGTATGCTCGCTTACCTGAACCCCCGCCTTCGCGGGGGTGGCGGGTTTGGGGACTTTTTACGAGACTATCAAAATTGGACATTCATTGGTTATTAGTTGATCGATATGCCTTTTATGATTCAGCATTTTGACCTAAAGCGGCATAGCCGCAAACAAAATGTCTCGCGCAAGACGCAAAGGCGCAAAGACTTTCTTGTTGTTTGTGACAGAAAAATAGGTGATGAGGTACTAAACGCAGAGAACCCAGTTTGCTATCGCAACGGATGAAATGGCCGTCATTCTGGAATCCAGGAATTTGGTGCAGACAAACTGGACTCCCGCTCCCCGACCGGAGTCGAGGACAAGCTTCGCGGGAATGACGCGGGTGGGGTGGCATTCGTATTTTCACAGTAAAACCCCACAACATGTAAACTTATGCGCTCTCGTCTTATAACCGAGGCTGTTTTAATTTTCTGCGGAAAATATCAACAGTTTAGAAGGAAAACAGGAAATGTCAATATATTTAAATAGTTATTTGGTAGTTACTGAAAGTAACTATTATAGAGGCAATATAGACCATTTAAACAATTATATCAGTTTATTGGGATTCATGGGGAATAGTGATATCCGTTTACGATGCTTGTAATGTTTTTTTGGAATTTTTCGAAACATGGTGTCACCGCCGGTCGCCACAGGACCCCCCTATGGCGGTTACGAAGAGTCCCCCCTTCCTTAAGTGTTTAGAAATACCACTTATTTTTTTCTCAAATCTGCATCCACTTTTGATGT
>Ga0208901_1000399_pt1 | contig 22112 bp, 10 predicted proteins | sample AntAceMetag02UKF_FD_184764 | JGI IMG/M metagenome (GOLD analysis project Ga0208901, IMG submission 184764) | Saline lake microbial communities from Ace Lake, Antarctica - Antarctic Ace Lake Metagenome 02UKF (SPAdes) (version 2) | ecosystem: Environmental > Aquatic > Non-marine Saline and...
ATCATTTTGAAAAAGATCCAAATGACCAGTTTGAGGTTGAGTAACCGGCTGCGTGAGCCTGCCGGTATTGCTGGACTTTCAGTCCGCGAAATCAAACCCACCTACTTGTAGTAGGTGGTTGTTTAGTTTAAGAAATGTCAGGAAAATATTCTGTAAGGTATTAAAAGTCAAGTGAAGAGAGGAGGAAGGGCCGGATTATGACTTGATGATATTAAATTTATCAGAAGAATTAATCAGCAGAGAGTTGACAGGTATAAAGCTGCGCATTACAGTACCTGCACATCGGGTAGGAAGCATGAACTCTATCATTACCTTCCTGATATATGGTTTAAAATAATAATATTTATGATAGCAAGGTGGAATAAGAAAATGCCAGTATATGAGTATGAATGTCCAGCGTGTGAAAAAGTTATTGAAGTTCAGCAGCGAATGTCCGACGATCCTTTGAGTCAGTGTCCGGATTGTGATGGACTTGTTAAAAAGATAATGTCTATGAGCTCTTTTACACTAAAGGGTGGTGGTTGGTTTGCAGACGGCTACTCTTCAAAAAAGCCTGAGACAAAAGAGAAAACCAGCAGTGCGAAACCAGCCCCTCCGTGTAAATCGGGTGAAAGTTGTCCCTGCGCCACAGCAAGCTCCTGATCAGAATCATCTCTTACTGGTTTTAGCGCATACGGCCATCGCATCTCCGTATGAATAAAAGCGATAGCCTTTATTGATGGCTTCCCGGTAACTCTCCAGCAGTGTTTCCCGGCCGCAGAGCGCTGAAACCAGAAATAGCAGTGACGATTCTGGCAGGTGGAAGTTGGTGATGAGATTGTCCACCACCTTGAAGGTGTAACCGGGCATAATATAGAGTCCGCACCAGCTGTCCCCAGCCTGTACCCGGCCCTTTGTGTTGCTCATAAATTCCAGAGTTCGCACCGTGGTCGTCCCCACGGCCCATATTTTTCCTCCGGCTTTCCGTACCGCATTGATTTTTTCAGCACTTTCCTCTGATACGGAAACATATTCCTGATGGATTTTGTGATCCCGGATATCTTCACAGCGAACGGGGGCAAATGTCCCGTGTCCCACGTGGAGTGTAATTCCTGTGAAATCAACGCCCTTATCTCGAATAGCTCGCAACAGATCCTCTGAAAAGTGAAGCCCTGCCGTTGGTGCGGCTACTGCTCCTGGATTTTCTGCGTAAACCGTCTGGTAGCGTTCTTTGTCTTCGGTGGTCGTCCCTTCCTTTCTGCTGATATAGGGGGGGAGTGGCACTTGACCATAGTTTTCCAGGATAACAGAGAGCTCTTTGTCGCTTGAATAGCTGAGCTCAATAGTTACTTTGCCGCCGTCAAGCAGTTCGAGCACCCGTGCCCGAAGATCTGGTCCGAGTAGAAGCAGGCTTCCAGGTTTTGGACGTTTTGAGCTTTTTATAAGTGTTGTGACTTCTGCACGTTTTCCCCCATCCTCACCCTTTGTCTCCACAGGATAGGAGAGTAAAAAGACCTCTACCTTCCCTCCACTCTCCTTGAGGCCGTGGAGTCGTGCTGGAAAAACCTTGGTATTGTTGACCACCAGCAGATCACCCGGCTGTAACAGATCGATAATTTGATGAAATCTTCCATGTTCCCGCTTGCCATTATGACGATTAAGGATCAGAAGGCGCGAGTTTTCCCTGGCATCCGCCGGATGCTGAGCAATATTTTCAGATGGAAGTGTGTAGTTGTAAGCTTGGAGTGAGAATTCCTGTTGCATGCGTAATTAGCTAAGTGTAAATTAAAAGAGTATCTTTCGATTTGATTGATAAATTAATTATTATCCCTAAAAAAAGTCTTCCTACCATGTTCCTTGTCGTTTGCGCAACAGAATTTGAGTTACAATCTTTGCTGGATCTGGATGTTCCCGAGCCACGGGACTGGACTGCTCTGGTCACCGGGGTTGGTATGGTGGAAACCACACTCAATTTGACCCGGTTTCTTGAGAAGCAGCAGAAGATGGAGAAGGATGCTCTTCACGCTGTTCTGAATTTCGGAGTCGGTGGTGCGTATCTGGATGACAATGGGGGGCAGTGTGGTCTACTCGACATCTGCCTTGCCGAAAGGGAATTCTTTGGTGATTTAGGCGTCTGTTATCCGGATCATATGGAGCCTCTTGCTGAACATCTGCAACATAAAGCACACTATTTATTAGATGCGGATTTACTGAAGAGAGCAGGAATACTGTTACAGGAAGCTGCTCTTCCTGTCCGCAATGGAACTTTTATCACAGTCTGCGGGGTGAGTGCAACTGCAGAGCGTGGAACAATGCTCAGTCGTCAATCCGAGGCTCTCTGTGAAAATATGGAAGGCGCCGCGGTGGCAAGAGTCTGCGAAGAATATAATTTGCCCCTTCTTGAACTGCGGACCATATCCAATTATGTGGAAAAACGTGATCTCTCAAGATGGAAGTTGCAAGAAGCTTGTGATCTTGCAGGTAAGGCCGCTGCCATTCTACTAAAAGGCTTGGAAAGTAAATGACAACACCTCTGACCCTTGGTTATTCACCCTGCCCAAATGATACCTATATTTTCTATGCCTTAACCCATGGTATCCTTCCGGTACCTGGTTTGCAGCTTGCAACACCTGCACTTGAAGATGTGGAGACATTGAATTCCTGGGCAGTGGACAAAAAGCTTGATATTACTAAGCTTTCCTTCCATGCTCTGGGGCATGTGCTCGATGAATATTGTGTACTTTCTGCCGGGGCTGCCCTCGGGCGTGGTTGCGGGCCGCTTCTCGTTGCCAGGCCTGGATTTGACGTGAAATCACTCGATAGTGCAAGCATTGCGATTCCGGGGAAACTGACGACTGCCAATCTTTTATTTCGTATGTATTCGCCTAGAACTAGTAATTTGATTGAAATGCGTTTTGATGAAATTATGCAAGGGGTGGCAGAGGGCGCGGTTGATGCGGGGGTCATTATCCACGAAAGCCGCTTTACCTACGCAGAACACGGGCTTATTTGCCTGCAGGACCTTGGCGAATGGTGGGAGAAAACCTCCGGGCATCCAATCCCACTTGGCTGTATTGCTGCCAGACGTTCTCTAGGCAAGGAACGGATCGAGCAGATAGATCGGGCAATTCATGATTCCATTGTCTGGGCCGATGAACATCCAGATGAATGCCTTCCGTATATTCGGAAATATGCGCAGGAGATGGATCAGCAGGTTATGCAGAATCATATAGCCTTATACGTGAATACCTATTCAAAAGAACTTGGGGGAGAAGGGATGGCAGCCATTGAGCGTTTTCTACAGCTTGGACGGGACGCTGGTATCTTACCTGTCCCTCAAGATACAATCACATTGCAGATATGAACGATTTAGCAACGAAGTTACAGGATGTTCCTATTCGAGCCTGCCTTCTTATTGGTGGTAAGAGCTCACGGATGGGTCGTCCCAAGCATTTGATTACAGGGATAAACGGAAAAACATGGATAGAAAACAGCGTTGATTTGCTGCAGCAGTTTACCCGTGAAATCGTGTTGTCTGGAAAGGGGGATGTTCCGGAAAATCTCAGTGCATTACCTCGTATTGCAGATATCCCGGATGTGAAAGGACCGCTTACTGGAATCCTTTCGGCCATGCGCTGGCATCCGGAGTCCTGCTGGTTGCTGCTCGCCTGCGATATGCCCAATGTAACCAAGGAATCTTTGGAGTGGCTGCTTGCAAGCAGAAGCCCGGAGTCCCATGGAACAGTACCGCGTTTGCAGGAGGATGGATTTGTTGAACCACTTCTTGCCCTCTATGAACCGCAGGCAAAACAGTACTTTGAAGAACTCTGTTCATCGGGCATTCTGAAAATTTCCATGGTGGCCAGGCGCTCAAAAATTTCCACACCCGTGGTCCCGCAATCTTTTTCGAACGCCTGGAGTAATATTAATACTCCAGATGAGTTGTCCCGGTCGCTTAAACGTCGTCCGTAGGTTTTATAACTTTTATAATTTGTCTTTTCGGGTTCGTGCAGAGATATAACGGGGAGGCGTAGATAGTTGGTAGGTGCTATGCGAGGGGTTTTATCTACTAGCTTAAGATTTCTTGAGTCAGACAGGAAATGACCTTCCTTTCTAGATAAATTATTTCCACCTCTGCTCCAAAGTCATCATCCTAGAGTTACTGTTACTATTGTTCTCGATTAGCTCTTTTTAAGCTCGTGACAAAGCGATTCAATCTCAATTCTTTTTATTTCTCAGCCAGATTCAATGTTAGGGAAATAAGAAAATCTTTGTAATCCTTTTGTGTCTATGCGGAATTCCCTGTCATTGTAGCTTGTTGGAATGTCCTTATAGCCTCAGTATCAATACTTCTAAGATGCAAGTCAGTCTGAGGAAAAGGGATTTCAATACCGGCCATCTGAAATTCATTCTCAATATCCTGGTTTAACTCACTGCGAACCATCAAGGAATCATTAAAGTCTGATATCCAGGCTCTTAATTCAAAGTCTAAAGAACTATCTCCAAAAGCGAGAAACAGGGCTTTTGGAGGCGGTTGTGTCAGAACTGTTGGATTACTGTCGGCGCATGATAAGAGAATTTTCAGGACATTGGATATGTCGGTTCCATAGGCAACTCCTACAGGAATTTTTAAGCGAACTCTTTTTTCTGCAAGTGTCCAGTTAGTCACAGAAGACGTTATAAGCTCTGCATTAGGTATTACAATCTCTGCATTGTCGAAGGTCTGAACAGTGGTTGCTCTCAAACCGAGGGCAGTTACTTCCCCCATATCCTGACCAACCACAATTATATCGCCAACTTTAACCGGCCGTTCAAAAAGGAGAATCAAGCCGCTTACAAAATTGTTAACAATTTCTTTCAGACCGAAACCAATACCAACACCTAGCGCACCTCCTATAAGTGCAATATCACCCAATTTAAATCCAAGGAGTTTCAAAAGAACCAAAAAGCCGATGATAACTATGGAGTAGTGTACAAGTCTTGTGATCGATTCCTGTACGCCCCGAGTAACACGGTAGCGTGGCAGCATTTCCTGGATAAGAAATGCATTTATCCCTCGAGAAGTGAGAGAAGTGGCGTAAATTGTAAAAATTATGACTAAAATTGAGTTAGGCGTAATTGTATGTGAAAAAAGAGAAAATTCTATAGAGACTAAAGCCGATAATGTCTCACCAAGAGTTGGAAATACAGAAAGATAATTAAGAATTAGAAACAACCATAAAATGGAATGTATTAGAATAATTGCAGGTGCAATATCGGAGACGATATTAGCAGCATTTTGTCGAATTATCGAAACAGGAATACTGGACAATATCAGCTCAAGCAAACCGGATAAGATCTTTTGTATCAGCCATACTATGAGAGTGATGCTTATTATGCTCAATACTCTGTCGAAAATCAAAAGAGCCACCTGCTCATATCCTCCTACTCCAGCAAAGAAGACGACAAGTGGAAACATAAAAAAGAAAAGCTTAAATGTGATATTTGTTTGTTTTGATTGAATCTTCTTTCTGCTGAAGAACATGCGAAGTGAATATGTGAGACATACAAAAGACGATCCCAATACGCAAATATGAACGAGTGGTTGAGGCAAGTTAATTGCGTGGAGAAACATCGTCACCGTTAGACTGAAAATTAAAAAAGAGATGATTGTTCTGTACCAGGAAGCTGTTTTATATACATATCTGGTAAGAACTACTGCTGCGAGTATCATTGGGATTTGCAGGAAAACTACCCAATTAGGAGGTAAAAAAATATCTGGATGGAGTGATGCAATGAGCACAAAGATGGTACTGACAATAAAAATCCCTGTAGCTAACGGTTTATCTGTGAACTGGTAGCAGCGATAGGATGCTTTCACTAGTGGTTTGCTCATCCGGGTTAAAAATGCAACAAGTGCAATGCCTGCCAAGTATATCAAGACACCTTTGAAATTATTTTTCAAATATCTTTCATGATAGGAACAGAACAATCGAATGTTTTCCCAACTTTGCTCCAGAATATTATGATCGAAACGGCTATAAAATCCAGCTGAAATCAAAGAAGGTGAATTCTGCTGAAAACCAAAATCATTCATGTCTTGAAGAAGATCACTCACTGCATCATCAAGTATGTAGACCTTCGCCTGAATTCCCCCTATTTTTCTCCCTGCTAGTAACGTTGGGTGAATTTGCTTTTCAATTAATTGTTGAGCTTTTTCAATTGTTTGGCTAAGGGAGTCAGTCGTAGGGAGAGAATCAGGCAAGTTGGGTTGTACATTGGTTTGCACTAAAATATTTTTTAATTGCACCTCATTTGCAAGCCATTCGTTAGATAAAATTTCCAGGATATGGATATTTGATTCAATTCGCCTGTTCAGTTTGGAAATGAGTACATTTATTTTCGCCAGTTTCGCATCAAGAGATAAGAGATCATGGGAGTTGATATTGGGGTTAGTGCCCGCCGTAGTAGTTTCCCATTCCAGCTCCTCAACTCTTGAACTGAGCTTTTGGATTTTTGTAAATATAACGTTTGTATCGGCCAGACTATCAAGCTGCTTATGTAAATCGAGTAATTCTTTAGGCAGTGTGTTGGTCAGGGTGTATGTCTCTGTCAGTGTTAGAGGCTTGCTAGTGACCGCCTCTTCAGCTTTTTCTGCGTTCTCGGCCGCATATCCTGTGTTAAATGCAAAGACCAGAGCAAAGATCAGAACAAATTTATCAAACGAAATTTTCATTATTACGCTCCTGTACTAGAACCTGATAGTTCTAGTACCATCAAACAAACTATGAGTATTTATGGTGTTAGGCTTCTAGGGCTTAATCTCCCGGTACGTAAATGAGGAGAAAAATTTACCGAAGAAATAATAAAGCGATTGAACGTCTGAGCATTTTACTTAATAGCCTGCGGATTTGGGAATGTCCATGTTCCATCCAGAATTTCCTTTTTTTTGCTTATACAATCTGACGATATAATTCCAGCCCGGCACGATAGGTAGGAAGTTGTTCGACTTGGGGGCCATTTCAATACTTCAGATGAGTTGTCCCCGGTCGCTTATGTGTCGTCCGCAGGTTGTATCACTTTTATAATTTGTCTTTTCGGGTTCGTGCAGAGATATAAAGGGTAGGTGTAGATAGCCGGTGGTGCTATGCGAATTTTTTTTTTGGTGGATGTCTTAATCGCTTCTTTTGAAAATGAAATCTCCACCTTTATGACCAGCTTTCCGGACATCCGAATATTCTGGGGTTTGGTCAGAGTTCACAACAACAGCCCTTTTTATTTTAACAAAGAGATGATTTGTTGCAACATATGGAGAATTGTTTTCTTCCAGGGCGTTGATAAAAGCTGTGGCAAAAATGGAATGATTCTCATCTCCGCCAGTATCAAGTACCGGTTCTAAACCACCAGAAGCAAGAACGGTTCGAGCTCTTTTTTGTACCATTCTCTGGATATAATTTGGTTTATTCAGTTTCACCTGAATACTTCGGGTTAAGGTGCCAGAGTAACAACTATCTGACACTATCATCACATGTTTGGCTTCCATTGATTTTAAAATGTTTGTGATAGTACTATTGGACAACCAATTGGCAGGGTTATCTTTTTCGCTGTCAACAGGAAGCCAGTACCCTTCATTGGTCTCTTCATCAAGGTAACCATGTCCGGCATAATAGATAAGTAGATTATCTTTGTTACCCAATGTTGAACGTAGTTCATTCAGTTTCGATAACATTTCATATCGTGATGCATCAAATAAGATTTGTGTCTCGAAGCCATATTTTGATGAAAGTATTTCTGCAACAGCTGTCACATCACTTTTGGGAGTGTTAAGAGATTCTATACTTTTGTATTTACTGTTACCGATAAAAAGTGCATAATAATCACCAAATTCTATATATTTACCTTTGACTTTAGATAGTTGTGGTATTTCTGCCTCTGACGCTTCGGGAGTAACTACAAGTGCTGTGGTCTTTTTGGCTTGAGAGAGTTCTCTTTTTGTTTTTTCTGTTGTGATTGCGACCTGTTGTTTTGGTGGCGCTGAATAATTTTGAGAGGCTCCCTTTTTCTTTGAGATTACTGACGATTGCTTCGTCTCTTTTGGTTGTTGGGGGGATGACGCTACAGAAGGTGATTGTTCGTGTTCATCTACAAAAACTGTATCAAGCTTATTGGAGGATAAGCCTTGGATTTTTAATCTGAAATTATGAGCCTTGGCTGTGGAAAGAGTATCTGCAAATTGTTCTGAAGATCCACCATAATGAATTTCAAAAATTGCTGCTCCAGCTACAAAGCTACGTTGAACGACATCTTGTACCCCAGATACATCACTTCGAAGCATCTTTTTTACTTCCGCAACCTGCCAAAATTCTGAGAGATTACCAACAATCAACTGAATCTTGCTTATACTGCTCGAGTTACTATTGGTTTTCTGTTTTTCGAGGAGTTTTGGTATGAAATTGTTTGATATTTGTTGAGCTGCAGCCTGTAACGCCAAAGAACCTCCAGTTATATCATTTACATGGATTTTAACAGCTGAACCAGTCCCTGTGTAGATGACCTCTGCAGTGTCAGTTTTGATGGCTTTTATGTTTATGCTTGCTTGGTAGGATTTTAAGTCTGTATTCCTGATACCGTTTCCTGAATGTTGCACTATAGCTTTTCCAATCAAGACGATGTCGGCACCAAACTGAAGTCCAAGTGATGCTGCAGCTTGTGAATTCCCACTTAGGGCTTGCACTGCTTTATTTCTGTCGATTGATGACTGAATAAGTTCTTGGTCAATGACTTCAGCACCTTTTTCTATAAGACTTTGGCTAAGAACTCGTTCTGAATCTCCTGTGCTACCATTGCCTGTATTATTTTCATCGATCATCAGCATAAATCTGGGGAGGGGTGTTGCAAAAGAGATACTGTTTACACAGGTGAAGCAGGCAATTAAAAGAATAAAGAAAAGCAATGGTATACTATTTTTCATGTTGTTCTCTCTTCGGCTTTCAGTCAGTCAACAACTGCATGAGGTTGTTATTTTGGCACTACAACTTTAATTTCATTGGATGGAAGACTTTGCAAGCCATCACTATCTACAGCTATGACTTGATACAGGTCTTTATCTCCCTTCTTGAGTTGTTTTGCTGGAGAAAAGCTCGTTTCAGTCGTATCACCAATAGCTTCCCATGAGAAGAAACCTTTTTTCAGGATCTTATAATCAGAAATGTCGCTTTCCGGGCTAGCATTCCATGATAAGATGAGCTGAGTTCCTTTTGTGGAGTGGGTTAGGTTAGTAGGTTTGCTTGGCAGTGGTTTAGTTATGGCATTGGCAAAATCAGAAAAAACTCCGGGGAGGTCGAAGCTGTCAATTGCTCTCACTTTGTAAAAATATCGTTTACCATCCTCTAGCTTTTTATCTGTGTATTTCAGCGTCTTTATTCCTACTGTTGCGATTTGTTTTTTAACTGAGGAAGGAGTTTCTCCACGGAAAATTTCAAATTCTTTACCGTCTGATGAACCCCAGCTTAGTGTTACCTTTTTTACCTGATTTCCAATTGCGCTTAGCCCAATGATTTTATTGAGCATTGGTTTGGTAACAGCAGAGACCGTAATTGATTCTTCACTTATAACATCAACAATGTTGATGGATCGTATATGGTAGAAGTATGTAGTGTTGTCTAAAAGCTTACCAACATCTCCCCAGGTTGAGCTAGTTCCCGTGTCCATGAAATCAGATTTGTCACGACTTGATATTTGTTTGATTTCTGCAAAAGGGCCAGCTTCAGATATACTTCTGTAAATTGCATAGCTATCAACAAAGTCTCCAGATGAAGGCTGCCAAAGAAGATGGACTTTCCGTGGTAATCCACTTTCTGCAAGAATTCCTGTTACAATAGGAGGCTTTCCTCTGGTTGTGGCTGTTGCTATATTTGAATCAAGGCTGTTCATTTCTACATGGTTTATGGCTTGAATTTTATAATAGTAGTCAGTTTTATCGGCCAGTTTGCCTGCTTTTCCCCATGATGAGCTTGCTCCTTTGTCGACATATTCGTTTTTATCTTTTCCTTTGATTATTTTTATAGATGAATATGGTCCAGGTTCAGATTCGCTACGTAGAATTTCGTACCCCTTTACATATTTACCAGTCGAAGGATTCCAGGTTAGACCTACCTTTCGTAGCATGTTCTGTTGTGCCTGCAAATTGGTAACGGTTGGTGGGATTGCTTCAGTTGTTGCAGAGACTGTTGATGAGTCTGGGCTTTGAAGACCAACAATATTGACAGCTCTTATCTTGTAGTAGTAGGTGAAATTATCTTTAAGGTTGCCATATTTATTGTACGAGCTTGCCCCTTTATCAAGGTATTCATTGGAGTCACGTTTTTTTAAATGGATTATTTTTTTGAATGGCCCTGTGCTGTTTTCAGCACGAAGGATATTATATCCCGCCACTCCTTTATCTGTTGAGGAATGCCAGGTGATGTTACATTCTCTTAATCCACCATTTTCGGCAGTTAGGTTGGAAAGAGCATCGGGAGCGCCTTTAGTTGTAATCTTAACAGGCCCAGCAGGAAGACCGTTTAGACCAGAAACGTGGGATGTCGTAACTTTATAATAATATGTTTCAGCATCCAGGAGTTTAGTGTCTTCAAAAATGATGGTTTTGCTAGACTGATTGTTGAGGCTTTTTATTTTTGTGTAATGGCCTCCTTTTGTTCTGCTTCTCATTAGAGTGTAGCTTTGTACTTTTTTTCTTGATTCAGGATGAACTTGGATGGTCGCTTTTCTTATGTCCCCTTCAAAGCTTACAATTTGGGGCGAGGGGAGGTTGACTGCGAATGTATCTCCATTTTTTATCCATTCATATCTCAACTGTTCTATCATGGATTCAACCATTTGATCGGCAAAAGTTGAGATGCTTATAGAGTGTTTAGAAATTGCTGAGTCGGATACCGTCCAGATAATTGAGCCAGTTTGAGTATCAATCAGTCGGATATTTATGCCAACAGCAGGTAAGTCATAACCATTTACAGAGCGTACACCGAACTCGGAAACGGTACCAACAACAACCCCTTGGACACCTAAGATCTTACCAACCTGCATAGCGATGCTGCTCTCTGTAACACCTTGCATGCCAAGTGACTGTTCCTGAAGTATTTGTTCAATCTGGCTTCTTTCTATGAGATCATACTTGTATGTTTTAAGTATTTCTGTTGTAACCATGTCAGCGACACTGGCACCAGCAATTTCAGTTTGAGCTTTGAAAGGCAATACTGCAACTTTCAGGTATTGTCTATCAAGTGCTTTTGGGCTGACAAACGCCTTGCCATTACCCGTATTGCTTGTTGATGATTGGTTTCTATTTGTTGAGTATGTTTGCCCGCCACTGCTGCAGGAAATGATTAGAGGTGGAATACATGTTAGGATTAGAAGTAATGAGAAAAAACGGATACGTACAAGACTACGAACGTTTTCATGTTTACACATAATGCCTTCCCTTTAAAATGGAACTTTTTTAGGTCTTCCTTAGTAATGCATTCTTAATAATATATACTAAATAATGTTAACATTAATAGTAACATTATTATTGGTTTGACTTCAAAGGATTTCTTTGTAACTATCCGGAGATAAACAATGTTTAATAGCAATGCGTCTTTGGGGCAGGTACTGATACTGGCATAGGTGTAGAGCTATAGTATTGAAATCTATCTGATTCCTTGTCGAGACCTATTTCCTTTAAATGATTAGATGCAAAATTAAAATTAATATGACGTGATAGTGTAATATATGACAACAGACGGATAGCTCGTTGCCAATTGGGGATAGACCAGAATCGCACTAGTTTAAACGTTTCATTTGCACGGTAACGTCTTAATTTGTTTGTAAGATTTGTGAGATTTGTTGAGTTTCTCCATGGAAAATCTAACAAATTCCACCAATGTTACCCAGTTTTTATCTTCCCCTTCGAGAATGCAAACCCTGTTCTGCTCAATAGATCCTTGCAGGTGAAATTGCTTCCTTTAAACGAAAATCATTGAAACTGATCGGAGCGGTTTTTGGCCGTTTGTTTCTAAAGAATATCTTAAACTAGAATCCTCTGGCGTTCTCAGCCGTCAGAGATTGTTCTCCAAGGAGAGTACCCTCTGGCCCTCCTTTTCCTCTTGTCGGCCCGAATCCTTTTTTTCTGTTACTGGAGACAATGCTTCTTACCAGTTTCAGAAGCTGATTGAATCTTCTTTGTTGCAAGTGTTTTACGTGCAGAGGACCGGGGATAATGATGTCAGGGGGGGATCTTCCAGGCAAATCACTATGCTTGCATTGGAAAATGTTATTTTATGGTCTCCATTTGTTTAGGATTGTCTACGTAATTTCTTCATCAGCCAGCCACCTTTTTGCCTCTTATTCAACTCCTGAAGCTCCAGGGCTGCTCGTTGGTGGCTGATACGTTCAGTGGTCAGATCTCTATAAATGGTGTTGGCAATTTTTCTTCTCTTGATCGCATCTCCTGAATCAAGAAAAGCCTCCACTGTATTGATCACAAGACCCAGGATCCCAGACGATTGTTTACTCGATGACATTTTTGCCCATAGCAATTCAATATTTTTCTCAAGATTTTCCTGTATAAGGTGCAGACCTGCTTGGCACCGCTCCGTCTGGGTAAAAGATTGCTGACTGGCCATGGCCAAACTGTCTGTGACATATTCCTGGCACAAAATGCCATAATCCTGGAAGGCCATCATTTCATTGAGGCCCTCCTCAAAAACGGTTTCATCCTCCTGCCGTAATTTGTTACAGCTTATCCAACATCGTTCCCATGCCTGCCAGCGATAAACAAAGTCAAGCCCTGTTCCTTTGATGTTTTGTACGCCCATGATCCTGCAAGACAGACCCGGCGGAGTGTTTATGCAAAGTTGATTGATTACCATATCACCTGAGGCATGAAAATCTTCAACCATCACAATACGTCGTTTGAACCAGGTCGTAACAAGTTCTTTGAGTGCTTGGAGCAGCTCAGGGCCACCGTCTTTTTCTGTCTTCAACCTTGTCATAAAATCAGCATATTCGACATAATATGCCAGGTGTTGGTTGACATGCTCAACCAAGGCATCACTATGAGGAAGACTACGTTGTTGTATGAAGTCTTCATTTTTACCTGGATTGTCTGAGTGGGCGTAGAACTCTTCGAATTCCTTGTCGCTGACAGTAGGCCCCAGCATCAATTGAAACCGCTGGCGAAGAAATTCCTCTTTATAGGGGATTCGAAGATTATCGGCCACTGTCTGGAAAGAAGTTGCGAATAAAGCTGGATCCTTCACATCAGTAAGACTTGAGAAAATATTGCTCAGATATTCATCCCATGCCTCCATGGTATACCCCAGAAGTCCGGAAAGATTAGAGCCGATCATGATATATCTATCAGCAATAATATCCTTGGCGAGAATGGATCCGAACATCCTGGAGCGTGAGATACGATCCGCCCGGTTGTTAACCACGACATGGAGAAAGGTTCCGGGGGTAATGTCAGTAGTGGATTCCGTTGCAAATCCCATTCTTTGCCAATTGGACAGGGTCGCAAAACGTTCGTTTGCCGACATACCATTGACAAATTCCAGGGTGCGGCCCTGTATCTTCGCTTTGGGAAAAGACTTGAGTACGCCAAGGTCGGGAATCACTCTGTCCGCCATTTCTTTCAAGGCCACATCTTGTGCGATACCCAGCTCTTCAGCCAGCGTTGCTACCAGGGCAATGTTATAGGGATGTTCCTCATAGGGGAAACGCTGGAGTATATCCGGCGTCAGCAGACCCGCTTCCAGCCAGCCGATCCTATGAAAATGTGTCTTTTTACTGATGGCATTCTCTGACAAAATGGGATGCATCTGTTCTTCGGTGGTAAAGAGCGTACCTTTGTCAGGAATAAAACAAGTCATAACCTGCGGAATGTTATGCCCGGCGGGCCCCTGAATATCTTCATGATCCGGATAGGTATTGGTGATGGTTGAGAAATCATCTTTTGACCATTTACGTTGAAGAATATCAACATACGCGGGAGTGAGGCCCATACACTCCCACAAGAAAACAGAGCTTTTCATTTTGTCGGCCATCATGATCAGGCTGTGATGTTCCCAGATGGTGGCTTTATCATAGGGTCGAAACAGAAACATTTCCTGGGTTCGACCATACTGATGGGAATGAAGAAACATGGCCTCACAGCCAGTGCTCTTTGACAATATACCATGACCAAGACTCTCAAATAGGGCAGCTTTCAGGCGTTCAACCCCAGACTTCCCCCTGGTGCCCCAACCACCGATAACCATAGGAAGACGATTGCGGGCTCTACTCACTGCGATACTTGCCGATAATCGCAGGCCGAAAAACAGCAACAACAGGCACACCGCAAATAGACCGAGTTCATAGATTGAATTCTCGTAAACCGAAAAGACGTAATCCTTTATCCTTCCGGGCAAGGAAGTATCAAAGAGGATAGGGAAAAAAGGGAAAAACCGGCTGACTGCTGAGTCCGCCTCCTTGGTCTGTTTTTCTCCTACGAGGCTGTATCCCGAAAATGTCACTTGGAATCCAAGCTTTTCAAGATTTCGAATATATGCGGAGGGCTGTTCGCCACTCTTTTCCTGCCAGTTTCTCAGTGCGGCGTAACGGGAGTAGCTAAAGGTTAGTACGACTCTGGCCCAGTAGCGTTTTAGCGGATTTGTTGGAGGTACTATTTCTGTCGTCCCTTCTGCAGTGAATATGTGAAGGCTTGACCCTTTAAAAAGACCGCGCAGGGACGCCAGCAATTGATCAACAAGGGGAAGGTAAGGGCGCCAACCGTCTTCAGTGGAATGCAGAAGTGGCTCCCCAGGAACTTTGGTCTGCGTCAACTCAGCCATGATAGGTGTGGGGGCATGAATTTCACCACAATAAACGCGGCCTGTGGTGTGACTATAAGCCTGCCGTTTATCAGGCGAGGGGTGGCAAAGTTCATGAAAAAATCGCCATAAACAAAAATCAAATCGATCACCTTTACTTATGCGGTATCGAAACAGTCTTTTGTCTATCGTCAGGCCACCACTCTCTTCGGCCAGCAGGGAGAGAACCTGGCCCAACTGCTCATCGTTGATTTCTTTGAACCATTTTTTGGGCAATGATTTGCGTTTCCCCAGCTTCAGCTGGGACAGTTCAGCGTCCAGCTTTTTCCACAAAATCTCCATGTTCCGATGTAGATGAACTTCAGCAAAATTGATGGCCTGAGCTGTCCAGCGGCGTACAGACAAGTCTTCTGCTGTACCGTGTAGGTGGTCAAGATGCGCCCTGAGCTGTTCGTAAAACCACGCAGCCTGCTGTTGATTGGTCTCCTTCAGGAGCAACAGCGTTTCCCTGAAAACTTTCAGCCCGGTTCGAAGTACAAAGGATTGCTTTTCAACTCTGAGGAGATGAAGGAGTAGTTTGGTCACAAGGGCTGTAAATTGTTCCTGGATAATCAGCTTGGGAAGAATAAGTAGCGCGGCTGCCCGTACTTCTTGACATTCCTCTGTGAGGAGCAGGTGGTGCAGCAAGTCAAATAATTGGTCGTGTTGGTCACTGCCTTTTCCTGACGTCAGTGCTCTGCTCAGTACCTGCGGTATTGCCTGCCTTACATAGGGGCTGGGGTCGGTGATCATTTTGGGTAACAGGTTGAGTAGTTGACCATACGGTTCCAGATATTCGCCGATCAGGAGCACCGCCTGTTTACGCACAAATATATCGTCACCATCTCCCGGAATTTCCAGGCGATTCCGCAGTGCCCGTTCAAGTGACTGGTCTGAGAGAACCGCAAGCAATCGCAGAGATTGGACCTGAATCCACACCTGCTGATGGACATCAAGGGCCGATCGATAGACGAAAGCCACGGTACTGTCCTTGACCGCCTTTGATCGCACTGTTTGGGGTAATATTTTCAGAGTATCCGCAAGACAACGAAAAACAGCCTCCCGCAGACGTTCGTCCCCAACGTAGCCAAGAATGGTTTCCAGTAACTTTTCCAACCTGAGTTGCTTCCATACCCGCTGTAACCCGCTTTCGGAGTGGGTGGTTGCTAATGCTTTAATGGCCACGGATGCAAGGCAATGTAAATAAAAAGCTATTTTATATTCACTGGCACCAATTCGAGTGGTGCATCGCTCAAGGACTGTATCTCTGCCAAGCCATCTTGATAAGGCTTTTTTATCGGCGCGAATCTCTGCTGGCGTGGCTCCGAGATCGGTGATGAGCATAATGATTAGTGTTTCTTTATCTTCCTTTGTTGCTGCCTTAAGAACCCTTTTGTTGAATTCAGCCGATAAGGTTCGGATCCGATGAATGTTGTCTATCTGCAGATACACCTGATTCGTGAGGTATTTTACTAGGCTCACAAGAAGTTGCTGCCTGCTCGGTTCTTCCCAGTTTTCTGAGTGAAGGGTGGACTCCAAAAAACCGGAAGCCGTTTCCTGAAAAAGTCTGGAAAAAAGGGGCCTTTGTGGCGTTGGTGTCCCTTCCTGTAACAGCGCAACTATAGTCTTCTGACGTATGGTCATTGTGCACCTTGCTCATTCGGACTGGTAACTTGCTGTTGCCTGGACATTCGTATATCTTTAAAATCTACGGATCCCGGTCGGAAATGACGATAGCCATGGGGGGCGTTGAAGTGGTAGGACAGGGTAAGGAACCACTCCGGAGCGTTATAGTCAAAATCGTGCCGAAGCATCCCGGCCAACTGGAGTCGCCTCCAATCGGCAAGCCACATATCCCAGGAGAAATCCAGCTGAACTGCATTGCTGTTACTGGTTCCGTTTCTATCACGGTCATCAAAGTAAACAACGCCTTTATACGTCAGATCTATCTGCAAATCCCCCATAAGTTGTTTCCACCCTAACCGCGTGCGAATATTATCAGGAGCGATATTTTCAGACCATTCATTTGACCCCAGAGAAGCCCCGGCAAACCAGATGGTATCCAGCCATGGTTTATGGTATACGGTATCTCCAAGTCGGATGCCATCCTGGTGGTCGGCCTTGTATGTGGTGAATATATCGCGGTCTACATGATCATCGGGGTACTGTTCGCTATTATCCATACTGAGAAACCGTTTAAAAAAGGTAAGGGAGGGAATGTGGTAACTCTTGGTGCTCAAATCATATTGTTTGGAAAAAAATGCAGACATGAGAAAGCTATACTCGTCACCCTGCACTGTAAAAGACGTTTTATTGTCCAAGGGGCTTTGTACAAAGAGATCCGCGCCAAAGCGGATGGTTATAGGGAAAGCTCTAGGGTACCAAGTGAATTCTTCCTGCAAGCTGGCAACCGGCCCTCCGGTCTTCCGAAATCGATACAGAGCCTTTGTTTCAAAAAAAGATCGAATTTCTTCTGCATATAATCGGTGTATTCCGGAAAATTCGTAAAATTCCTCCAGTTCTCTGTTCCCTGTATCTTCTTCGAAATCACGCCTTCGGACAAGTTGAGCCGCAAATTCCCAGGAACCGGCACCAGATAAAGGTGCCACACCGTCCTCAAGAGGAGAAATATGAATAGTATAAGTCTTATCCACCCTGGACATTGGAGCCGGTGTCTCAGAGATTTCTAGTGGCGGCCGAAGCAGACTTACCGTGTTCTCCTCATGTAAGCGTGGGTGCCATTGATAGAGTTGAAAAAGCCCCTGATCTCTACCTGCCTCTGGCCTTAATAAAAGGTCCTGCCATTTTTCCGTTAGATAACGATAGGATGAATAGATATGGCCACTCTGTAGCTCATCCACTCGAATGATTGCGGGGCCATGGATATTTGCCTTAACCGGATTCTTTTGCGTCGCTACAAAGTAGGCTCGTTCTTTCTTTTCCTGCTCCTGCAGCCGTTGCTGGCCTGTTGACTCCCGATCAGTGCCTATCTTGGGGAGAACTTGTACCGCAAGAAACTGATTGGTGTATCGCGATTTCAGAGACAATCCAAGTTGATGCTTTCCTGGAGAAACATTAATATCCAGGTTTTGCTGCCTAGTACTGCTGTCGAGCGTTATATCGCGGAGGTGTGAGCCAGAGAGGTCAATACTGACGGTTAGTGGCATTGCTTGCAGATAAGGCACTTCCACCAAACGAAGTCGCAGCTTGATGGTAGCGCTTTCTCTGTTGGCCTGGGTAAAAATAAGACGATTCTGATTGTGCAGGATCTCTTCCTGGTTTTTCAGCAGGGGCAGCATGGTCTTGCGGATTCTGAGAAATGGGCTGACAGGCTGCCAGCCGGCATAGGATACAAAGCGTAGTCCCTCTTCCGTATTTATCAGGTCTATTTTCTGCCAGCTGCCATCAAGAGATGGTTTCTGCAGTAATCTTTTCAATTCTGCTTGTTCAGGATTTCGCAGGAGGATTCGCATGGATTGCGTTGCCAGCCAATCTTTGTCCTCTGCTGGAGCGTTATCTCCGTAGCGGGCCAGTACAGCCAGACAGGATTCTTCGTTTTGCCCAGAAGTATCAATGCAGGCCATTGCCTTTTGTTTCAACGCCTCTGGGGACGTTTTAGCCATTGGAAGTGGCGGTTTTACCTCTGAGGTAAACTGGGATTGGGGGTAACGATAGATCGCCTGGCGTACATCTGTTTTTGACTTGGTCAAAACCCTGTGCTCTTCCACTACCTGCAGACAATCGTTTTGCAGGCAGGTCAGAAAACTATCGTGCGCCAGCGGTTCTGTCTCTGCAGCTCCCCGGTACTTCATAGCAACAAGACTCTCCGGGCTGAATGGCGGTAGAATATCACTGCCGAGAGCAGATTGCCTTTTTTCCACTAAAACCAGTAAGGAAGAGTCTATTCCCCTAAGCTGCAAAAGATGCTCACCGTCAGGAACATGATAATTAAGCACCTCTTTTTGACCAGCGAGAAACTTGTCGTTGCCAATAAGTTGCACTGTCTGCGAAGGATGGTTGTTGTTGATAGGCGTGGTTTGCAAGTGATCACCATCTTGCAATTCAATCCAGGCGGTCATTGGCAGTGTATTGTCTGCTCTGTGGATTGGCCGTATGGTAAAGCGTAATTCGGCAGGGCCAGTGACTGCTATGTGTAACGGCCTCTCCACATCCGTCCGGTAATATTGGCTATAAAGATGTCGTGCCTTGCTGCGCACCATTGCGGCACCTGCATAATCCTTTATAATTCCAGATGGCTTCGTCCAGATAAAAGGGCCAGGGTAGTATGCCTGCCATTGCAGCCATTGCCTTCTCGCCTCCTGGTGATTGGTGTCATTGTTGAGCAAATCTGCAATCTCTTTGGCCCGCTGGCGCGCCTTCAATAAATCTTGCCCTAGATGCCCCGCGTCCGCCAACAATGACTCCGCTTCATCGCCATGACCGGTTTGCACCATCTCTAGCGCTTTGAAATATAAACGTTCTTCGTCAAGGCTAATTTTGTCAAGAGTTTCAGAATACAGCTGCCACCAGCTCAGCTTGAGGGCCCCGTAGAGGAGTGTCACTGCTGTTTTTTCAGGTTCCGGGTGAAGTAGACTTATCAACATTGCATGACGTCGGTTGCCATTTTCAAAAATAAGCTCGGCCAGGGGTTTTAATAGGTCGGGCCTGAATGTTTTTGAAAATTCCTGGGCATACAGATTCAGTAATTTGTCGTTCTGATCGTTCGCTGTGTATAAGTCTACGAGGTTCTCATAGGCTCTGTTGGATAACTCGGGGCCATCGGTGCCGATCGGATACAGATACATCCCTTTGAGCATTAATTCAGCTAGGTACTGTTCGCCCAGTTTTTCAAGAGCCTGGACATGGGCTAGAGCCGCCCTGATTTTGATTGCCCCCTCACTTCGCTGGCGCACGTCAGCCCATATTTCCAGAGCGACTAGCCAATGCTCTTGTTGTTGGGCCGTCTCGGCTGCAGCTATCAACTTCTTTTGGGTGTCTTCAGCAAACCGCTCAGGCGGACTGCCACTGTCGACGGGTGGTGGAAAGACACTTGCGGAAAATGTTTTGGCCAGGGATTTTATATAGGTTATCAGAGGATAATAATCATTTTCCAGGTCCAGAATGGCAAGGGATTCAAGGTCCACCCCTGCTTTACTATCGAGCGGCTTGTTTTTTCCAGCAAACCAGTTGCTAAATTGGTGCAACAGTTGTTTTCTACCGCCAGTGAGCTTGAGGGCATGCAAAAAATCTGTTTCTGAGAGAGTATGGAACTTTCCGTCACGGTATTGCAATGCCAGCCACAGTGGTTCACTCGTACCGGAAAGCCTTTTCAGCTTGAGAGAATGCACATCTGCCGGTAGGGCTATTTCTGTTATCGCCACTTTGCGCAACGGACCGGGAGATTTATAGAGGCTAAATGGTCCTCCCAGGGTGCTTCTGTCGTAGAGGGGGAATTGCTGTTGTAAAGTGGTAAGGCCAGCCTCAGCCAAGTTGAGCCGATACCGTTCTGCAGGAAAATCGGGCTGGGTTTTTACGTGTAAAAGGTGGGTTTTCCCTCCTTTCATGGTCAACTGCAGGTCAGTTTCTTCCGTTGGGTAGAGAGTAACGAGTCGTAACACCGATTGGGAAGATCTTGGAGGCAACACGTAGTCCAACGAGTCCTGGGTAATATTGGAACCGTGGTCGCAATCTTCAACTGAAGCGGGTGCCAATGCGACAAAAGAAGCACTTCCAAGCATGGAAAACATTTCCGGATAGTGCTGAGTGCCCGTGACCAGATGACGATCAAAAGCGGTCTTCATGCGCAGATTCGTGAACCATGAAAAATGCTGTCCCATCCTACTAATGTTGTTCTGGGGTAATATGTTACGGAAAAAAGTATTGGGAGCAACTAGTTCCGGGGTTCCTTTGAAATATGACTGCCACAGGGGGCGGTGTTGAAGCACTTGTTGCAAAAGGGCGGCTCCGCTCTGCCCGTCTGGTTGGGAGTGGTTGTCTACGGATAATCTTCTGGCAACCTGCAAAACTTTTTCAACCGGCAACAAATCGTCTACCAGAAAATTATGGTTCTGCATATTCTGGAGATACCATGCTGGTTCAATAGAAAGAATGTTTTTGCTATGAAGTTGTTGGGAAACGGTCTGCTGCGGGCTGTTGAGTTTTTCAAGGAGATATGCAGGCTGTTGCTCATTGAGCAACCGACCGAATAATGTTCTGGTCGGTTTGAGGACCAGAGTATAGTCCCCCTCAGGAATCGTCAGGAGAGAACGCTGGAGGCGACCTACGATGATGGCCTCGTTATCAATGTCCATAAGCTGGTTTTGTTCGGGCAGGCTGACATATTCGAGTATCTGAGGGGCAACTATGTTCCCCTGGATGTCAACCAATTTGGCGTCTAATCTATATTCGGCCCGGCGAGCACCATCTTCTTCCCGAAAGAACAGATGATGCTCAAAAACCATATGTGTAGGCCCATGCACCTCGAATTCATTATCTTCTAAGGCTGCAAGCATACTTATGTTTATTCTGCCTGAAACTGTTCCGTGCAGGTCAACCGAATTGCCGGAAGGGACTATTTCCTTCCTGGTCACAAGGGGAGGGGCCGTCGATTTCATTTTGCTGGTTAAAAGAACCAGATCGATACTGGTCCGGTAACGGGCAGGACGGCTGATTCGATAAAGGTGATCAATGGCTGTGGGTTGAAAGAAAAGGGAATTGCTTATGGGATTCTGGAAGGGTTCCTGCTCGAGGAAAACCCCGGAACCATTTGACAGGGAAATATTCAAGTCCTGGCGGGTGAGCATATTGTCTGGATCACTGATTTGCAACGCCTGGGTGGCCTTTATTTCCAAAAAGAGAACTTCACCAGGTTCAAGAGTAAAGGTATCATACCCCGATCGGCAGATATTATTATTTGCCAAACGTATTCCACTCCTCAGGCAGTTGACCCTTTCCCAATAACTAATCGCAGAGACATCGTTTTGTTTCAGGTGCTTAGGTAGGTATCCTGCGATTTTCAATGGAGAAAGGCTTATTACGGCTTGAGGATGCTGACGCTCCGAGGCGATGTTTATCGGAGTCGTAATTACTTCAGAATTGACTACAGCCGCTGGGGCAGCTGTGGATTGGTCAATTATCAAGGCTCTTTTGAAATTTGAGTGGGTAAATTAAGAATATTCCTTGTAGGCTCAAGCGAAAAACACTCTACAAAGGATGATGTTGATGAAAGAATTATTTCAGCAGGCCCTGGGAATTGAATCTCCATGG
>Ga0208901_1000401_pt1 | contig 22041 bp, 18 predicted proteins | sample AntAceMetag02UKF_FD_184764 | JGI IMG/M metagenome (GOLD analysis project Ga0208901, IMG submission 184764) | Saline lake microbial communities from Ace Lake, Antarctica - Antarctic Ace Lake Metagenome 02UKF (SPAdes) (version 2) | ecosystem: Environmental > Aquatic > Non-marine Saline and...
TTTTCTGTTTTGTATTCAAAGTGCATCAGGCGCTGTCAGCAATGAGGATCTTCTTAAACGACTCAACGACCTGAGCACTACCATTGAAGCACAGCAACAGGAGATAGAGCGGTTAAAACAGGAACTCAAGAAGCATGGTGAATCCATTGAGAGTGCCAAAGAGGCGCAAAAAGAAGAGCTCAAAAAGAGGGTAAAGGTTGAAACGGGAAAAGCGGAAAAGTCCTGGCGTGATTCATGTCCCCAATGGATTCAAAAGATCAAAATCTCAGGAGATCTGAGACTCCGATATGAAAGGCTTTGGGATCGGGGAATGTTGAACGAAAATGGAACTCCGGGAAAACAGGATCCCCGCGACAGAGGCAGGCTCAGGGTCAGACTCTACCTGGATGCCCCCATAACCGATGAAATCAAGACCCATTTCATGATCACCACCAACATGGCCACACACCAGGAGGCCACCACCACCAATGCAACCTTTGGGGAAGATTTCAATGACAAGGGAATATATTTGGCCAGAGCCTATGCCGAATACAAACCCAACTGGCTTAAAGGCCTGGGGCTTGGAGCCGGAAAGTTCAAAAAGAACTTTTATCATACGGACATCATGTGGGACGTGGACGTGAATCCCGAGGGAGTTTATGAATACTATCGTTACAAAGGATCAGAGATTTTTGAACCGTTCATCTACCTGGGCCAGATGGTGTTAAATGAAAATAACCGGACACCCGATGCAATGCTCTATCTCAGCCAGGCCGGTTTTACCTGGAATGTTGGGTCGGTTAAATGGGACTTTGCTGGGAGCTATTATAGCTGGAGCAATCTCAACGACACAAAATGGATGCATGAAGGATCTTATAACAATGGCGGCGGAAATTCATTTGTCGTGGACCCCACCACCGGAAACATAAATTACGAATATGGTTACAAACTCTGGGAAGCATACTCTAAAATAGGATTTCAACTGGGTTCCTATCCCGTAATTGTATATCTCGACTATATCTATAATGCGGCGGACGGGGTGCCGAGCGACGAAAACAAGGCGTACAATGTTTCTTTCAAAATCGGCAATGAGGGACAAAAAGGAAATTATGCTTTCTTTTACAAATACGCCTATATCGAACAAAATGCCGTTGTAGGCAGTCTAAACGATCAGGATTTTTACGGCGCCAACCGTAAGGGACACAAACTGGCATTTCATTACTGGCCCTTCAGCAACATGCTTTTGCGAACCGCCTTTTTTTATACGGACCCGGTAAGCGCCTGGAAAACGGCGGCCCAAGGGAACCCACTCTGGAACAGCGACCGCTACAGGGAGCATGAAAACAGGCTCCAGGTGGATTTTGTCTTTAATTTCTAAGCAGCCCGCAAAAGTTTGTAAATCAGGTACAGGGAGCGAAAAAACATGGCGGACGGGTGTGGGTTGACTCTGAAACAACCCGAGGAGCAACCTTTTATTTCCATACGCGCTTCAAGTCGAAAACGCTCATCTATTCTGTTCCTTTACCGGCGGGAGGTTGCTTACCGAGGTTTCGATTTTGAGCCCGAATTTATCAATTTTGGCATGAAGGGTGGGTCTTGAGAGGCCCAGAAGTTTGGCTGCGCGAGACCGATTGCCGCCTGTGAGGTTCAGGGCCTCACTGATCAGCATCGTGGCAAATCTATCCATGCATGACTCGTACAGGTTTTCCGTATTCTTTGCCGTGAGGGCTTCGTGGACCCATTTGGAAACGGCTTTTTCCGTTGTATCACTGTCTGTGTTCGCATCCACTTCCATACCGCTGATGGCTTGGGCGATATCCTTGGGTCGAACCGGCGCCCCCCGGTTAAATATCAAGGCTTTTTGCAACGCGTTGCCCATCTCCCGCACATTGCCTGGCCATGAATGGTTGTTGAGGGCTGACATGGCCTCTTCGGTAATCCCCGGGTTATCCATGCCGAAGTCCGAGGCGGATTTGGCCAGGAAATATTTTGACAGGAGCGGGATATCGCCTGATCGCTCTCGAAGTGGTGGAAGCGATATGGTGACAACCTTGAGGCGGTAGTAGAGGTCCTCACGAAAACGGCTTTCGGAAAGGGCTTGTTCCAGATTTCGGTTGGTGGCGGCAATAATCCGCACATCCACGGGGATAATGTCCCTGCCCCCCAAGCGCTCGATACTTTTTTCCTGGAGGAGCCGTAATATTTTGGCCTGGATGCTGGACGGCATGTCGCCGATTTCATCCAGAAATACCGTGCCCCTGTTGGCCTGTTCGATTTTTCCCACACGTCGGTGGCTTGCGCCGGTAAAGGCCCCCTTTTCATAACCGAAGAGCTCGCTTTCCAGCAGGTTCTCGGGGATGGCAACACAGTTGATTACCAGAAACGGCTTGTCCGCCCGAAGGGAATGCTGATAGATGGCCCTGGCCGCCAACTCCTTCCCCGTACCCGATTCGCCCCGTATCAACACCGTTGCATCGGTGGGGGAGACCCGGCCGATGGCCTTGTAAACATCCTGCATGGGTTTACTGCGGCCGATGATGACCTCCCGGGATGCGTTGTCGGGGGCGGCGTTCATATGGATCGGCGAGCGCATAAATCGGCCCGCCTCCAATGCCTGTCCGATGACGCCCAACATTTCAGGGATATCAAAGGGCTTGAGAATGTAGTCAAAGGCCCCCATTTTTGTGGCTTCGATGGCGGTTTCGGTGGTCCCGAAAGCGGTCATGATAACAACAGGGAGTTTGGACTCTATGGTATTGATGTGTTTATAGGTTTCAAGGCCGTTCATTCCGGGTAATCGCATATCCAGAATCACCAGATCCGGGATTTTCGATTTGATCCGGTTCAGGCCCACTTCGCCGGATGGGGCGCCGTCAACGGAATAACCCTCTTCATTCAAAAGCCTCTGAAAGCTTGTCCGCAACTGGTCGTCGTCATCAATGATCAGGATGGTGCTCATGGTTTAGGCGCCTCCATGGGCAGGGTAATGACAAAGGTGGTTCCCTCCCCGTTTTCTGAAATGAGTTCCAGTTTTCCGCCATGGCCTTCAATGATTCTGCAGGCGATGCTCAGGCCTAAGCCCGTGCCTTCCTCTTTCGTACTGAAAAAGGGTTGAAAGACCTTTTCCCGGATCGATTCCTGAATCCCCGGTCCGGTGTCGGTGACCCGGATAATTGCAACGGACCCATAAGGTTCCCTGAACCCCTTTTCCTCATGGATAAAAATCTCACCGCTCCCTTCCATCGCCTCACAGGCATTTTCCAGAAGATTGACCAGCAACTCTTTCAGCTGTTCCGGATCCACCTGGATTTCAGGAAGTTTCATGCGGCGATCAACGGTTGCGGTCACATTATAGGATTCAAGGCGGTGCCGAAGGAGTTGAAGGACCAGGTCTACCACTTCCGATGGGCTGATGTTCTGTGTTTTGAGCCTTGGGGGGCGGGAAAACTCAAGGAAGTTCTGCACAATGGTATCCACATGACGAATTTCTTCGGAAATGACCTCAAAATCATCCCTTTGGGTGGGTGAGAGCTCAAGGGTTCTATTCAAGGAAAAGAGGCGCATCTTTACTGAGGTCAAGGGGTTGCGAACACTGTGGGCCATCCCGGCCGCCAGTTTCCCCACCGATGCCATCTTTTCCGCCTGCAGGAGGGTCTCGCGGCTTTTTTGAAGTGCTGCCTGCGTATGGTCTGCGTCTTTGATCAGACCGCGTACACTTCGGCTCAAAATGTTGACTTCATTTCCCGCACCGGCCGGTTCCACATGCCGGTCCGCCTCCGAGGCCAACCGGCGAATGGGAAGCAGGATTTGTTTGGTCAATACAAAGGCCAGGAGCAGGCCCAGGATCAAGACGGTTAATATGGCGGTTCCGGCAACAAACCTCAGGTTTCGAGCCTGCAGGAGACTTTTCTTCCTGGCATTTTCGATGGCATCCCGGTGAAGGCCCTTATACGCCTCGCAGAGATCAAGAATTCTGAAAAAGCGGTTTCGCGCCTCTTTGTGGAGTCTGGTGCCTGTCTCAGCATCACCCTCTTTGTAATGTGAGATCACCTGGTCCTTAAAAAGAACATAACGGCCATATTCGGCTTCGATACGCGCAACAGCCGCATTTTGAGGCTCGGTTTTACTTAATTGCTTTGCTGCTTTGAGTCGTTCCTTGAAAATCTGGCGGTATTCTCCCAGTTGTTTCAGCCAGTCGGGATCACCATCCAGAAAATAGTACGAAACAAACCCTTTCTGGTTCACAAGGGCAATTTCCAGCCCTTCGGCGGCATAAAGGGTCGCCATATTCTTAGAGATGATATTGGCCAGGAGCCCTTCCATTCGATAGGTGTACCATACCATTACAAGACCGCCCATGATGGTAAAAAACACCAGAGCGGCCAGGAGCAGGTAGATTCGTGTACGCAAGTTAAACATATTCACTGTAAGTGACCGCCATTCTCCGCTTCAAAGGGTGTGGTTGCCTGAAAAATATGCCACGCTGGGCATTGTTGACGAAAGGTAAAAGAGCCTGTTTCAGGTCGATTGTCAAGGGATTTTTCACCGAGGATAAAAGCGCCCTCAGGCTCAAAGAAGGCTTTTGTTCAGGCCCGATTCAGTATTTTCGCTACCACTTTTTTGAGTCGCTCGACGCTGTTTCCCCGTTTTTCCACAAAGACCGCAGGTATTATGGCTTCCGGAAAATTAGCACGATCCGTCTGGAAAGAATGAAGCACCACGGGGAGTTGAGGTATACGGTCATTGATCTTCTCAAATATGGCCACTTCCCCGGCATCCGGTAAATCCAGGTCAAAGATAAGGAGATCAAGAGGTGTCTGGCTAAAGACCCGCTTCAGTACTTCCCGGCAATCCTTTGCTTGAAGGACCCTGTAGCCTTCGGCCGTCATCTCTCTCTTCAAGAGTTCTCTCACATTGGGATTACGGTCCGCTACCAGTATAGTGAATGTGTGTTTATTTTCCAAAGGATTTCCCCTGTCATTTTGGATTTCAGGGTTTAATGAAGACGATTGAGATTTGAAGGATCGTTTCAATTTTGCCCATGTCCTAAAAAGTACCGCCGCTTTTTCTCATAAGAAGTTTTGCTTCAGCCAGTCTGATGCGCTCTTCCTGCGCGTCCTTTCTCTTCCTGGCGCCCTGTAATTTGGTGGTCAGATCATCGAAATCCGCCGGCTTCATGAGATAATCAAAGGCGCCCAATCTCATGCCCTCGACAGCGGTTTCGGTGCTGCCGTGTCCTGTCAGCATGATGACCTCCACCAATGGGAACCGCTTTCTGATCTCCTGCAATGTTTCCATGCCGTCCATGCCGGGCATCTTGATATCCAAAACCACCACATCGATACTGCTTTCTTCTAAAATATCGAGGCATTCTTTTCCACTATACGCGGCGGAAACCTTTTCTCCGGCCTCCTGCAATCTTAAAGAAAGCATCTCCACAAAGTCTTTTTCGTCATCCACCAAGAGCACTTTTGTCGGTATTCTGACCATGGTACATTTTCCCTCCTTATAGCATTAAACGGTGTTTCACCGGAGCGTCTGAATTTGAATCATTTTGTCCCCAAATCACCTTCCGTATGGGGAAATGTGGGAAGTTTTATACAAAAACGGGTTCCCCGGCCCAGTTGGCTCTCAACGTCCATTTCTCCACCCAGTTTGTCGATGATACTGCGGGTTACAAAGAGCCCAAGGCCCGTCCCTTCACCTGGGGGTTTTGTACTGAAAAACGGCTCGAAAATTTTCTTCAGGTGTTCCCGGGGAATACCCTGGCCGGTATCCTCTATGGTGAGCGCCACCTGCTGATCAACGGATTCAAATGTCGCTGTGATTCTGCCTCCGGGCTCGGTCGCATGAACCGCATTGGTTAAAATGTTGATCAATACCTGTCTCAATTTATAAGGATCTGTCCATAAAGTGCCAATGCTCGGACCGATCTCCTGAACAATTTCAACCCCTTTATTGACGGCCTCTTTTTGGACTAAAACCACTGTTTCTTCAAGCAATTTCTTTAAATCCACCTCGGAAAAGGTGGAATCCATTTGTTTAACGGATCCCAGAAGCTGATGGGTAATCCGCCTGGCTCTTTCCACCCCCTTTTCTATTTTGCCCAGGGCCATTTCAAAATCGGCCTTCCTCGGCATGTGGGCGAGTTCATCTTTGGTGAGAATAGACGCCAGCCAGCCCGCGGATTCCCTGATAATGGCCAGGGGATTATTGATTTCATGGGCCACCCCGGCAGCCAGGGTACCCAAAGCGGCCAATCTTTCGGTGGCGATCATCTGCTGCTCCATTTTGACCCTGAAATCTTCCTCTTTTTGTTTTTCCTCTCGCCTGACGCGTTTTTCATGGGCCTGTCTGACTTTACGTAACAGATGCTCCAGCTCGATGGGTTTGCTGAGATAATCAAATGCCCCCGTCTTAATGCCGTCCATGCCGTCTTGGGTCGTTGCATGGCCTGTCAGCATGATGACCTCGATCTCGGGATGGTCCTTTTTGATATGATGAAGGGTCTCAATACCATCCATACCCGGCATTCTTACATCCAGGACCACCACATCCACGGGATCATTTTTGAGGATATCCAAACATTCTTCCCCGCTTGCCGCCTGTATGGCGTTGATGCCCCGCTTCATCAGGCGTTTGGCAACGGTCCGACGGAAGTCGTTTTCATCGTCTACGAGAAGAAGGCGTATCTTTTCCATATATTACACCAACCCTAAAAATTTCCACCATACGACCGCCACCAGAACCAGAATCCCCAAAAGTATGGGCGTGGCCACAAGGCCCACTTTCGTAAGATCGCTTGACTTGAAATACCGGTAACTATAAGCGATGGCATTGGGCGGGCAACCGATGACCAGAAGCATAGCAAAAGAGGTGGCGGTTCCGAGACAAAGGGCGATGACCCTGGGATCTACCCCTTCCAGCTGTGCCATGGGGATCACAATGGGCAATATGAGGGCTGCGGCGGCCACATTGGCCATGGCATTTGTAACCAGTGCCCCGAAAACCCCTACGCCCACAAAGAGGAGCAACCAGCCCCCCCCCTGGACCAGAGGGAAAAACAGGTTTGCGAAATAGGTGGCGGCGCCCGAGTATCCCATGGCAAGGCCCAACGAGATGCCCCCTCCGAATATGAACAGGGCGGTTCCCCATTCAAGATTTTCGTGGATATCTTCCCATTTCAAGATTCCGAACAGGATCAAAGCCGCCACCGCCGACATACCCGTTACGGAATAGTGCATACCGTGCAATCCTTTTGTCAACCAGGAAATAAAAGCCAGAGCGACAATAATGAGGGCCTTTTTTTCCTTTGAGGTCCAGGGTCCAAGGTCTTCATCAAAATCGGGGAGCTTGAACTTGGGATCTGGCCTGAACACAAAATAGACGATCAGCACTGCAACCGGAACCGTGAGAATCGCGGCCGGCATGGCGTATTTTATCCAGTCAAAAAAACTGATTTCTATGCCCGTAAATTCGTAAAGGAAAGCGGCTGAGACCATGCACCGGCCACCGCCTATGAGCGTCCCCATACCGCCGCACGAACAGGCAAAGGGGAGGGACAGCATCATGAATTTTGCCGTATTGGTATGGGGCTCTATGCCCACGGCCCTCATAAGGGGGAGCATGGTAATGATCCCGATGGCGCAGGCGGCCGCATCATGCATGAATGAGGACGAGATGCCGAGCCCCATGGAAATAATAAAGGTAAATTTGACCACGCTGTTTCCGGCCTTCTTGACTATGTAATACCCCAATCTCTTAGTCAACCCTGCCTTATCCAGAGAAATGGCAAATATCAGGCAACACATAATAAAAATGACCACCGGATGCATATAGGGCGCCCAAGCCCCTTTCACATCCGTTATACCCATGAAAACCAGAAAGACGCCGATGAGAATGGCCGTGATCTCAAGGGGGATGGGTTCAACAATGAAGAGAAAAACCAACACCGCCAATACCGCCAGGAACCGTTTTGCCTTGGGTGATAGTCCGTTAATATAACCAACCTCAATTCCGGACATGTTAAGAGATTCGACCTTTTTTTCCAGAAAGGCGGCGGTCGCTTCCTCGGTGCCCGGTTTTTTGGCTTCGACAATATACCCTTCGCCTTTCTCTTTTCCCTCGGAGACCAGCGTGAAGTTGCTGCTGATCTGCTGAAGGAGTTTATGGTCGGTGTCACCGGTTATTTTGAATTGGGTTCCTTCCGGTCTTGGTAACAATAGGACAATAACGCCGAGCGCAAATGCCAAACCGAGCTGAAACCACTTTGATTTAAAGAACATTTTTCCTCCATAATCGTTAAAACGGCAATCTATTATTTAGGCCTGAATGTCAGTTTGTTCCACGCTACATTCCAAAGCAACAAATGTTCCAAAAATCGCCGAGCATTTTAAAATCATGTAAATATTTGATATTATGAAGATAAAAAATAGTTAAACCATGCAATACAACAAGCGTTTCATGGGAGGAATGTCGGACTTCTTTGCCAAGTGTAAAAGATCCTGACACCCTTTTTCCTGCATGTTTTTAATCCTCACCCGGACGGGTTGGGGCCGAATGAAAAAAAACGGTTTATGATTAGATAGTTACGGATTTCAGGTGTCATCCGCTCATCTCTCTGTCTTTGGCATGGATCACGCATTGAACAAGCGGTAAATGATGGATTCAGGCTGTGAGGGGCTTCTTCCATAAAGCCCTAAGGGGACTCGGACTTATGCCAACAAATAACACCTAAAAGCTGCAATTAGCTTTTAGCTATCAGCCGTTAGCTTAAAGATCCCAATCATTTGCATGACTTTTCCCTTTATTTGAGATTTCACTTTTTGATGCTTATTTATTGCATCGTAAATAGCTGGCATTATGTGGCCAATAGCTAAAGGCTAACCGCTAATTGCAGCTTTTAGGTGGCACCACAAAACAGGATTTTGCATTGTGACAATGAAGCAGAATAAGCAGAAAACAGGCAACTACTATCACCTTCTAACCCGGAATATGCTGCTGGCCATTATTATTGTTTCGGTCATGCCCATGATTCTGGTCAGCGGCATAACGCTTTACCAGTTTGAAATTTCCTACCATGAAAAGGTGCATGCCCATCTCAAAGAACTGGTCCTCAAACATAAACAGAATATCGACACCTTCCTGCGGGAAAAACTGGACAACATCCGATTTCTTGGAACCTCCTTCTCCTTTGAGGAACTGAAAAAAGAGGATTTATTAAGGGAGCGCCTGGAAGCCCTGCAGCAGATTTACGGACGCGTATTTGTCGATCTGGGCGTTGTGAATTCCAAAGGAATTCAGGTGGCCTATGCCGGACCCTTTAAATTGGAAAAAGCCGTCTATTCAGACGCAAACTGGTTCTTGAAAGCGATGCAGAGCGATTATTTCAAGAGTGATGTTTTCTTGGGGTTGCGAGGCCTTCCCCATTTCATCATTGCTGTCCGGGAAAAATGGCAAAACGAGAAATGGATTTTACGCGCCACCATCGATTTTTTGGCCTTCAATAATCTGGTGGAAAACCTCCGTATCGGCCAAACCGGTTTTGCCTTTATTCTCAATCAGAAAGCGGAGTTTCAGACCAAACCGCGACTCGAAATGGTTCCGGATAGAGAACCTTATCTGGGATTTCTGCGTGACAGCGGAGAATTCAAAGATGGCGTTCACATTGTGGAACAGGACGACGCGATGGGGAACAAGGTGATCTATGTGGCGGCTGTTTTGAAACACGGTGACTGGCTCCTCGTTTATCAACAAAAGGCCTCCGATGCCTTTTCCGAACTCAATTCCACCGTCAAAATCGCCCTGGCGCTTATCCTCCTGGGGGCGATCCTTATTGTGACTACAGCATTTGTCATATCCAAGAAAATGGTGACCCGGGTGGCAAAAGCAGATAAAGAAAAGGAATTGATGAATGATCAGATCGTCGAGACAGGAAAACTCGCTTCCCTCGGCGAATTGGCGGCGGGCATTGCCCATGAAATCAATAACCCGGTTGCCATCATGGTGGAAGAAGCGGGATGGATAGAGGATCTCCTGGAGGAAGAGGAATTTAAAGAAGGGGAAAACCTGAACGAATTTGAACGCGCCTTGAAACAGATCAGGAGCCAGGGGCAGCGCTGCAAGGAGATTACCCACAAACTGTTGAGTTTCGCAAGAAAAACAGACTCACGGATTCAGGTTGTTTCCATTAATGATCTCATAGAAGAACTGGTCATGCTCTCCGAGCAACGGGCCAAATACAGCAACGTGACGATCCAGGTGGATCTGCAAAAGGATCTTCCAACCGTGAAGGTTTCGGAGAGCGAATTGCAGCAGGTGATGCTCAACCTGATCAATAATGCGCTGGATGCCATGGAAAATACCGGTGGAAACCTCTCCATATTTACCAGGTCGGAAGAGAACAATATCATTCTTGGAGACCACGTCCTCATTATGGTATCCGATAATGGGCCGGGCATTCCCACGGCGAATCTTACAAAGATTTTTGATCCGTTTTTTACCACAAAACCAGTGGGAAAAGGCACCGGCCTGGGACTGTCCATCTGTTACGGCATACTTAAAAAGATGGGTGGCGATATTCTGGTAAAAAGCATCGTTGGCGAGGGAACCACGTTTACGGTTAAGGTGCCCCTTCGGAAAACAAGAAATAAAGAACCCTGAAATTGCAAATCAGGACAAAATCACTCGATTCTAGTCAGAGAAACGGTGTTTGAAAACCATGAATGAAAGGAGAGAGGCTTATGTCTATTGCAAAAGTACTCCTGGTGGATGACGAGATCCCTTTTGTAGAAGCCATGTCAAGACGGTTGAAAAAGAGGGACATCGATATCCTAACGGCTTTCAGCGGAGCTGGGGCATTGGATATACTGGAAAATGATGGAAGTGTGGAAACAGTTATCCTGGATGTAAAGATGCCTGGTATGGATGGCATTAAGACCCTTGGTGAAATCCGAAAAAGATTTCCCCTTGTGGAAGTAATCATGTTGACCGGCCATGCCACAGTTGAAACCGGTATTGAAGGGATGAAGCTCGGCGCTTTCGATTATCTGATGAAGCCGTGCCATATGGACGTGCTCATGGATAAGCTGAAAGAGGCCGTTGCTAAAAAGAGAAAACACGAAGAAAAAATAATCGAAGCACGGATGAAGGAGATTACCAGCCGCCGTGCTTAATCAGGGGCAGGGGAGTCAAGACTATGGAAAAAATTTCTTCAAACGGTATCAGGCTTCTTCTCGTGGATGATGAGGTGGGTTTTGCAGAGGTTGTTTCCAAGCGTTTGTGTAAGAGAGGGATGCGTGTCAAAACTGCTTTTACAGGAAGTGATGCCATCAAAGCAATCCGGAAACAGGATTTCGATGTGGCAGTCTTGGATTTAAAAATGGAAGATATGGACGGGATAGAAGTCTTAAAGATTTTTAAAAAAGCTTATCCCGAGATGGCAGTGATCATGCTGACCGGCCACGGGTCCGAGACTGCCGCAAAAGAAGGATTAAAACATGGAGCTTTTGATTATTTGACCAAACCGTGTGATCTGGAAGACCTCGTTGAGAAGATACACGACGCAGTACAATAGCGTACGCCTATGCCATTACTTTTTTGGGCGAAAGATTGCTGACGGACGTTTCGATTTTGAGACCGAAATTTTCAATCTTGGTGTGGAGGGTGGGCCGGGAAAGACCCAGGATTTTTGCCGCTCGGATGCAAAATCCCTTCCTGATGGATTTGAAAAATATAATTGAACAAGCTCGGTAAAACAGATCTTATCTGTACCCGAAACTTCAAATAGAAAATGTTCAGGAAACTGTAGCATAGAAGCATTTGAAATAAATCATAAAATACTATTAAGACAGATAGCGAAACCTCCCGTGCCTGTCGGCAGGGAGGTTTACTTTGCTATTGGTGGTCCTTACAAAATTTTCTGTTCCGAGCTTATTTTGCATCTCCGGAAAATGGAGTCATTCCCTCGTCGACCATGATCTTCTTGCCTTCCCCGGACAGCACATCATCTACAAATTGCTTTACAGGCCCCGAAGGCTTCCCTTTGGTTACAAAGGAAAATAGCTGATAAAAAGGATAGTCCGGATCTTTAGGATCTACGCCGTCAATTTTCAGGGTTTTTACGCCTTCACGGTCCGCCACTTTCTTATGTCGCTAGATCTCTTGATCCTGCCAAAGTATTGAGGTCTGAAATATTTGACTCCTCAGTTATTTGACGGTATGATTCCCATCTCCCCATCACTCCATTCCCCTTGCCTGTGAGAGAGGGAGCTAACCACTACAAAAAAGGTTAATTCTATGAGGAAATCAGGCGCCCCCCCCGCCCCAGGCAAAAAGGCCTTGAACGTCTTTACGCTGGTAATGATGAATCTGGCAGTCATTTGTACTCTCCGTGGATTGCCGATGATGGCCGAGGATGGTTTTTCTCTGGTCTTTTATTACTTGGTGACAGTGCTGGTTTTTGTCATTCCGGTATCGCTCGTTTCCGCAGAGCTTGCCACCAGTTGGCCACCGCGCGGGCCGGGTGGAGTCTATATCTGGGTGAAAGAGGCCTTTGGAGAACGCTGGGGGTTCTTGGCTATTTGGCTCCAGTGGATTCAGAATGTTATCTGGTTTCCCACCGCCCTTTCCTTCATAGCCGGGACAATGGCCTATGTTTTTGCCCCCCAATTAGCAAACAATAAGGTTTACATGGTTGTAGTTATCTTAGTGGTTTATTGGGGGGGCACCCTGGCCAACTTCCGAGGGACGAAAACTTCCGGCACGATCAGCTCCATTTGCGTAATCGGAGGGGTTTTTGTCCCCGGCGCTCTCATCATTATGTTGGGAATCATCTGGATCTTTGGCGGGAATGTTTCGCAAATATCTTTTTCGGCCCATACTTTTTTCCCTGATCTGTCTGATATTAATAATATTGTTTTCCTGGCAGGGGCTTTCTTGATCTTTGCGGGGATAGAGGTCTCTGCTGTCCACAGCAACACGGTCCGCGATCCAAAACGGGACTTTCCCCGGGCCATCTTACTATCTTCCGCTATTGCGGTCGTGATCCTGATCCTGGGCTCTCTTGCCATTGCAGTTGTGGTCCCACAGAAGGAATTGAGCCTGGTGGCAGGCATCATGCAGGCGTTCCATATTATATTGCTCCGCTATCACATGGAATGGATGGTCCCTCTAATTGCCCTGCTAATTGCCCTTGGTTCCATGGGAGAAATCACCACCTGGATTGCCGGACCGAGTAAAGGCCTCCACACCACGGCAAAAGACGGTTGCCTGCCCCCATTCCTTCAGCATATGAATCGGCACGGTGTTGCCACTCATATCCTTATTGTTCAGGGCTGCATAGTATCCGTTCTTGCCTTGGTTTTTCTTCTTATGCCAAATGTCAGCAGTTCTTACTGGATACTCTCCGCCCTTTGTGTGATTCTCTATCTCATGATGTATGTTTTATTTTATGCATCGGCCCTCAGACTCCGTTATAAGAGTCCAAAAACCCACCGACCCTACCGTATTCCGGGCGGCAACTTTGGAATGTGGATGATTTGCATAATCGGCATTGCAGGCGCCCTCTTCGCCCTGATTGTAGGTTTTTTCCCTCCGTCCCAATTAAAAACAGGGAGCACGCTCTTCTATGAATTGTTTCTTATCATTGGAGTTGTTTTCCTATCCTTCATCCCCATCGTGATATATCAGTTTAAAAAACCTGAATGGCAGCCGAAAGGGGAGAAATGAAAAAAAATGGGTATCCGCTGAAAACCTCAGACAGTCGGTTGATAAAAAGGAAAGAGATATGCAAAAGCCAAAAGTAAAAAAAATGACGGTATTTACTCTCTCGATGATGACGGTGGCAGCCGTATGCAGTCTAAGAGGATTGCCCATGATGGCGAAAGAGGGGCTTTCCATGATTTTCTATATTCTGTTTGCTGCCGTGATGTTTCTGCTGCCGGCTTCTCTGGTCGCTGCGGAATTGGGTGGTGCATTCAGCGAAAAGGGGGGTGGCGTTTATACCTGGGTGAAAGAAGCATTTGGCTCGCGCTGGGGCTTTACGGCGATCTGGTTGCAGTGGATCCAGAATGTGGTCTGGTATCCCACGGTACTTGCTTTTGGTGCCGGTGCCTTGGCGTATCTTTTCATGGATCCGAGCCTGGCTGATAAAGGCTCTTATACCGGGATTGTTATCCTTGCCTGCTATTGGGGGGCAACATTTGTTACCCTCGCAGGGACAAGCGTTGTCAGTTCGCTCACCAAATATGGAGTCCTGCTGGGAACGGTACTCCCGGGAATTATGATTATCGTTCTGGGACTCTTGTGGCTCGACCAGGGAAACCCACTGCAATTCATGCAGCCGAGTCCAGATGTTCCCGGAGCGGCGAAGGCAGTGGGGGAAACAGCGAATGCACATTTGTTTCCGCACATTTCCGGCCTGGGCAGTGTGGCGTTTCTGGCGGGGATTATTTTGTTGTTTTCGGGGGTTGAGGTTCACGCTGTTCACGCCAACGAATTAGAAGACCCTCCCAAACAGTTTCCTGAAAGCATGTTCCTGGCCATGATCATCATTTTTTTTCTTTTTACCCTGGGATCCTTGTCTGTGGCTGCGGTGATCCCTGCCGACGAGATCAGCCTTACAGCTGGTCTGATGCAGGCATTCAGCCAACTGTTGGGTAAATTTCACCTCGGTTTTTTGACACCCCTCGTTGGGTTGTTGGCTGCATTCGGAGCTATTGGAGGGGTCATGAGCTGGATCAGTGGGCCGAGTCGCGGTTTGTTGGAAACAGCTAAGAACGGCGAAATTCCGCCATTCATGGCCAAAACCAACAAAAACGGTATGCAGGTCAATATCCTGATTATCCAGGGAATCATTGTCACCCTGCTGACTTCCTTGTATTTTATCATGGACAACGTGAGTGTGGTCTTTTTTGTTCTTTCAGCCATGACCATTACCCTGTATCTAAGCATGTACATCTTGATGTACGCTGCGGCTATAAAACTGCGTTACACCCGCCCCGATTTACCCCGTTCCTATAAGGTCCCGGGTGGGCTCTATGGTTTGTGTACCGTAGCAGGCGTTGGCCTCTTAGGGGTTTCCTTCTCACTCATAGTTGGTTTTTTTCCACCATCGAATCTTCCGGTGGGCAATCCCGGGCTTTATGTGGGGTTGGTAACAGCCGGTATGGTGGTTTTCATTGGGCTGCCGCTTTTGATTCATAAAATGAAAAAGCCTGAATGGAAAAAATAGCCCCGAACCTTTACGCTTCAAATGGAACAAGGAGAATAACTTATGGCATTACATGAAAAAGATACGGTAAGAGCGAATTCGCTGGACGATGTATATGCGTCGACAGACCTTTCAGTGAGGATGCCGAAATACAAATTTCCCGAAGACGAACACAACCCCCGTCACGTTTACCAGGTGGTGCATGATGAATTGATGCTGGATGGCAATTCGCGACAAAATCTGGCTACCTTCTGTTCTACCTGGATGGAACCGGAGGTTTCTCAGCTCATGGGCGAATGTATCGATAAAAACATGATCGACAAAGATGAATACCCCCAGACCGCAGAGATTGAAGCGCGCTGCGTGCACATGTTGGCGGATTTGTGGAATTCGCCCGATGCGGCCAACACCATGGGGTGCTCCACCACCGGTTCCAGCGAAGCGGCCATGTTAGGCGGGATGGCCATGAAATGGCGGTGGCGGGAGAAGATGCGCGCTCAGGGTAAGGCAACAGACAAACCCAATATGATATGCGGTCCGGTACAGATATGCTGGCATAAATTCGCCCGTTACTGGGATGTGGAATTGCGGGAAATCCCCATGGAAGGCGACCGCCTGATCATGACCCCGGAAGAGGTCATCAAGCGTTGTGATGAGAATACCATCGGCGTGGTTCCAACCCTGGGCGTCACGTTTACCTGCCAGTATGAGCCTGTCAAAGAAGTTGCCGATGCTTTGGACCAGCTGCAAAAAGATAGGGGTCTCGATATTCCCATCCATGTGGATGGCGCCAGCGGAGGATTCTTAGCGCCTTTTGTGGATCCAGACCTGGAATGGGATTTTCGCGTGCCGCGCGTGAAGTCGATCAATGCCTCCGGCCACAAATTTGGTCTGGCCCCGCTTGGCGTTGGTTGGGCCATCTGGCGTGATAAAGATGATTTGCCAGACGATTTGGTTTTCTCGGTAAACTATCTCGGTGGCAATATGGCGACCTTCGCGTTGAATTTTTCGCGACCCGGGGGGCAGATTGTTGCCCAATATTACAATTTTCTGCGATTAGGCAGAGAAGGCTATCGAAAAATCCAGCAGGCCTGCTACGACACCGCCGCCTATGTAGCTGATGAGATCGGAAAGATGGGGCCGTTCAAGGTGATCTACAACGGCCGGGGTGGAATTCCTGCGCTTTGCTGGTCGCTGAAGGACGGGGTAAAACCGGGATTTACACTGTATGATCTTGCAGACCGGCTGAGAAGTCGTGGATGGCAGGTCCCAGCCTATTCCATGCCTGCGAACAGAAAAGATCTGGTGATTCAGCGTATCCTGGTGCGTCATGGCGTCAGTCGGGACCTTGGCGACCTGCTTTTAGGTGATATGCGACGCTGTATCGAGTATTTTGAAAAGAATCCGGTCAGCACGCCGCTCACCGAGGAGACTGCCGGCGGTTATAGCCATTAATAAAGGAAAATAGATGCCAAAAAAGCCGCACCCATGGCTGAAAGCGATTGGTAACATATTTCTTTGGCTGTTGCTGTCAGGAATGACGGCATGGGGAGCTCTGGCCATCTATTTTTCCTGTCTACCGGAGCCGGCGAGAGTAATCCTGTCCGTTTTCTTCGCCCTGATTCAATTTGCGATTCTGTTTTTCGTGCGACCGAAACGGTTGGCATATGCAGTTTTTTCTACTCTTTTTGTCACCGTTCTCTTGGGATGGTTTTCCATGGAACCTTCCAACACCAGGGAATGGCAGGCGGATGTTGCCCTTCTTCCCCATGCAGTCATTGAGGGCAATCGGGTTACGGTGTACAATATTCGTAATTGTGAGTATCGTAGCGAAACCGACTACACAGTCCGCTATTATAACAAAACCTTTGATCTTAGCAAACTCGACAGCATTGACCTTTACCTGGTGAACTGGGGGATAAAATACATCTCGCATACCATGATCAGCTTCGGGTTTCAGGGCGATCAATATCTTTGTATTTCTATTGAAACACGGAAGGAGAAGGGTGAGGCCTACTCGACCATCAAGGGCTTCTTCCGCCAGTATGAGCTGTATTATGTGGTCGCGGATGAACGGGACCTGGTTCGTCTTCGGACCAATTATCGAAAAGATGAAACGGTTTATCTTTATCGCCTGAAAGGATCAAAAGAGATTTCCCGCAGCATATTTCTTGACTATATACATACTATTAATCGCCTGGAAACCACTCCCGAATGGTACAATGCCCTTACAGGAAACTGCACTACGCAGATTCGAGGCCATGCACGCCCTTACACAGGCAACACCAAATGGGATTGGCGCATCGTGCTGAATGGCAGTGTGGATGAGATGGCTTACGAGAATGATTTGTTGAACCAATCCCTCCCTTTTGAAACCCTCAAACAGAAAAGCGTTATCAATAAAAGGGCCAAAGCGCTTGAACAAACCCCGGATTTTTCCATACGGATTCGGGAGAATCTGCCCGGCATGGGAAGGTAGAAAATGAAAAAAGAATGGATGCACAATTTTGAACGGGTGATTCAGGGCCTCCTGGCTTTACTCATATTGGGCGTCATGGGATGTAGCGGCGCTATAGGAACGAGGGATGTGGGTTTTCGAAAGGCGTATGGCCAGATCAACACCAATGCTCTTTTGAACAAGCAGTGCAGCGTCACTTCAAGAAATGTGCTCCAGCGCTACAATATGGGAGAATTGTTCAACGAAGATCCTATAAAATGCCTCGATGAACTTCAAAAAAAAATCCCTACGGACAACCGCAGGGATCTCCTTTTTGCCTTGGCGGAATTTAATTATTACACGGCAAGGCACACCCTGAGATACCTGGATGATACCCCGCTTCCGGAAAGCAGTCAATATTACCTGAATGCTGCCATCTACGCATATTTTTACCTGTTCGATGAAACCCGGAACAAGCCGGCGAACCCCTTTAACCGGCGTTTCCGGCTGGCATGCGACATCTACAATATTTCACTTGCCAAGGCCATGTCGAATCTTAAAGGAGATCTGATATTGAAAGCAGGGACCCGCCGGCTGCCTTTCGGGACCATCGATCTATCCCTTGATACCCACAATTTTCCAGTCAAAATGGAATCATTAGAGAAAATTGTCCCTGCGGATCGACTTGATATTTACGGCCTCAGCCGCAGAAATCGGGATGCCGGACTGGGCGTTCCTTTCATTGCCGTGGGCAAAAAAACCAAAAAACTGCCGGTCAAACGCAGCTCACCCGGAACCCTGTTTATGCGAATCAGAAGCGATGTTCAAGGACTGGGGAATGGAACTCTGCAGGGCACCATGGAATTGTACGCGCCTTTCGATCGGACCCGGGTGGAAGTTAAGGGAAAACCTGTGCCCCTCGAAAGTGATCTAAGCGCTCAACTGGCCTACAACCTCAACCAGCCGGTCCTCTGGGAGCTTGATATTGCGGGGTTTTTTTCTGGCAAGGGCCCCATACCCACCGGACTCTATTTTTTAAAACCCTACAACCCCGCCCAAATCCCCATCATATTTGTCCATGGCACCGCCAGCAGCCCGGTATGGTGGGCGGAAATGTTCAATACCCTTATGGCGGACCCGATCCTCCGACGGTACTGTCAATTCGGGTTCTATCTTTACGACAGCGGCAAAGCCATCGGGTTATCAGCCCGTCAATTTCGTGAAACGTTGACTAAAACGGTGGCTGAACTGGATCCCGAAGGCCGGAATAAAGCCCTGCGGAATATGGTAATCATGGGACACAGCCAGGGAGGTCTTTTGACCAAATTGACTGCCGTTGACACCGGCGACAAGATTGTCAGGCATGTCACGGGGAAAGGGTTGGAAGAACTCGATCTCACGCCCGAACAGCGCAAGCTGATCAAGGAAAGGGTGGTTGTTGAACCACTGCCCTTCGTGGGCAGGGTGGTTTTCATTTCCACGCCCCACCGGGGCAGTTTCCTGGCGGGAGATTTTGTTCGCAACCTGGTCCGCAGGTTGGTTTCCCTGCCCGTGGACATTGTCAAGCAGACGGTGCTTCTCGGCAAGGCCCTTGCCGCGGCTAAAATACCCGACGAGTGGCGCCCTTCTGAAAACAGCACCAGCCTTGACAGTATGAGCCCCAAAAACCCGGCGCTTCTGGGCCTTGCAGAGATCCCGCTGGCGCCGGGAATCAAGGGGCATTCCATTATTTCGGTCCAGGGCGATGGAGACCCCACCAAAGGCAATGACGGCGTGGTGGAATATAAAAGCGCCCACGTGGATTACGTGGAATCTGAATTCATTGTGAAAAGTGGCCACTCCTGCCAGGGCCATCCCCTGACCATTGAAGAAGTCCGGCGTATCCTGCTTCTGCATATCGATGCTTCTGATTAAGTGTATTTTTCGTTAGATAGTTTATTGGTAGGATCGTTTTCGTTTATCATCTGTTTTAAAAGTTCCCGTTCTTGGGTCAGCGGTATACGCCCTGTCAAATAAGCATAACATACCTGTTCCCGATCTTGATTCCTGAAAAAAGCCTCAGCCTCAGCGCGACCGTTTTCCTCTATCTTAATTATCGTAATGGCGCAATGTATCCTATCCCCGTAATAGACAGGTCTTAAATATTTGAAGTTCATGCCGGTAGCGAGCCAGCCTACTTGTCCACCAAACTCGCAAATCATTGAACCAACGAGAAGCCCGTGGCAAATAAGACCTTTAAAATCCTTCAAGTTGGTCCACCGTGAATCGTAATGAACAGGATTATAGTCTCTTGTTATGTCTCCAAAAGAAATATCCTCGTCTTTTGTGAATTCACGTGTATAAGTGAATGAATCGCCCTCGTTAAGTCCTTGAATCGCTCTTATTCGCGTTGGATTTGCCATTATCTTTTCCTATCGATGTTTGAAACGGTTGATCATGGTCCAATTCCGCACTTCATATCCATTGCGGATAATTGTTCCGCAGGCTACTGAATAAGAAGAAGGATGATCGGCAAAATCAAGGCAAGGAAAAGGGCTATCAGGACGAAGATGGGAGTTAGGAATGCGATAATCACTTTCAGGTAGGTCGTTTCGTGTATTTCACGCAGCCCTATAATTTGTACAACAAGTTGCCAGATTCCTGCGATCCAGCTTCCCACAACCGGGATAATACACCAGGCCTGGGCTGCATGTGAATAGGCGACCACCCTGAAGGTGGCTTCAAAACGGTTTCCCCCTCCTCGCACAATGAGCAGCATCAGGTGAAGGATGGCCGCATAGAAAAACATGGTGAAAATGACCCAGATTGGGATGGCCAGCAGGGTGATCAGGAATACAGATCCTGGATTCAAATCAGCAAGCAGGGTTTGTCCCAGGGGCAAGGAATCAAATCCTCCTGAGAACAGTAGGATGGGCCAGAATACACTGAGCATATTTCCTACTGCGCCTGTGAGCAGACCGAATGCCAGCGGTTCTCTAATTCCGCCTTTGAAGGCGAGGGTTCTGAAAAGAACGGTAGGGGAAAAAAGGACGGCCCTCAAGGTACTGAAAATTCCTTCGAGGATACTCGTATCCTGGCGGCCTTCCCAGGGTGAATTCCACCGCCCCGTTCTCTCTTGCTTTTTTTCACTTTCATCTGCTGTTTCTGCAAAGGCAGGCCTATTTTCCTGTGCCGAAGTATCAGGATCGGATGTCCTATCCTGAAAAGAGAAATCAAATTTGCGTTTACAGCGCGGGCAGACGGCCCGTTTTGCATTTGAGGGGATGTCTTCCCGGGATATGGTTTTCGAAAAACGGCAGTAAGGACAGATCAATTCCTCTGTCATTTTTTTCTTCCCCTTTCAAGCTCACTAAGCCTGTTCAATTCTTTTTTCTCCGACCATCTTCGCAGTTTTCCGACCAGCCCGCCGGCCGGTTGCCGGTCAAGGACTTCTTCCCTGAGTTTGAACCCGTCATTTGTTTTCAGGGCAGCCTGGAGGCACTCTTTTTTTTCAGGGCACTCAAAGCATGTGGGAACAATCTCTCTCAAACCTTCCTGCCCCATGGGAAAGACTTTTTCAAGAATGCCGAAGCATTCCTTTTTCTTCGCAATCATAGTGATACAGACCTCAACTTTTACTAAACTCGACCAGATGATTTTCAGTCGGAAGTGTACAATATTACTTCTGATGCAACAAGGAAAAACAGAAACCATAGGTGTTCTGCAGGTCTTTATGGATGAATCCCGGAGTGAGTTTCTGGAACCCTATTCTTCTTTAAAACCAAAGGATGAAGTGGAAATTCGTTGACATTCGCAGTGGCTTTGATGAAATATAGCAGGTTGAAGGTAGGTAAATTGCAATGGTAACACTGATATGTTCAGATGAAACGGAAGGAGAATAGATATGGCTAACATTATGGATGTGATCAAAGGAAGAAGAAGTGTTCGAAGCTACGAGGAAAAGGGAATTCCGGAAGAGGCGTTGAATCAGATACTGGAAGCCGTCCAGTGGTCGCCATCCTGGGCGAACACCCAATGCTGGGAGATTATTGCCGTAAGAGACGCTGGAGTAAAGGAACAAATCAAAGAGATTCTACCCAAGACGAATCCGGCTACGAAGAATTTTGCTGGAGCGCCCGTGGTGCTGGCTATTTGTGGAAAGCTCGAAAAGTCAGGATATTACACAGGCAAGGTTACCACTAAATTTGGGGACTGGTTCATGTTTGATCTTGGTATTGCCACCCAGAGTCTCTGCCTCATGGCACAGGAGTTGGGGATCGGAACGGTCATCATGGGACTTTTTGACCACGGTAAAGTCTCTGAGATTCTTGGCGTTCCCGAAGGGTATGAACTCGTATCGTTAATTCCCATGGGATATCCCACAAAAGATACTAAGGCCCCCAAGAGGAAAGCCATCGACGAATTTACCCATTAT
>Ga0208901_1000402_pt1 | contig 21998 bp, 21 predicted proteins | sample AntAceMetag02UKF_FD_184764 | JGI IMG/M metagenome (GOLD analysis project Ga0208901, IMG submission 184764) | Saline lake microbial communities from Ace Lake, Antarctica - Antarctic Ace Lake Metagenome 02UKF (SPAdes) (version 2) | ecosystem: Environmental > Aquatic > Non-marine Saline and...
GTGCGATCAGGCATATCCACAATGTTACCCACGCGTTCGCGAAACGCATCGTATCGCCTGAGAAACTCGGTTTCATTTGGCAGATCTTCCTCTATGGTCTTTTGCACGCAGGCGTAAAGGAATTCCGCATGCGGCGTTGCGTCAAAGAATCGGTAAAAGTCAGCGGTGCTGCTCAGCACATGAACATTTCCGTCCTGGGTGGGCTTCCATTCGATCACCGGTAAAAGCCGTTGCGAATAGTCCTCCAAAATGCGGCGGTATTCGTCGATTTGTTCCAGAATGGCGGCTGATACAGGGAACACCATGCCCGGCGGGTTTATACTTTTTTGGGCAAGAACATGATGGATGAGGTAGCGGTGGATGCGGCCATTGCCATCCTCAAAAGGATGAATATAAATAAAACCGAAGGCCAAAACCGCGGCAGCTAAAACCGCGTCCATCTTTTGAGACGCTCCACGATCGAAAGCAACCATGCCATCCATCAGAGAAGGGAGATCAGTCGACCGTGCGCTGATGTGGTGGGGCAACGGCATGCGTGTCCGGCGATCGTGTTCACCCACGAAACCTCCTTCCCATCGGAGCCCCAGTCGCACAAAGCGGGCATCGCCAATAACAATGCTCTGCAATCGCAAGAGGTCTTCCAGGTCAACCGGTCGTCGTCCCGCCTCCCCGATGGCACGGCCCCATCGTTGAATCCGGTCCTGTGGCGCACGTTCTCCTTCGATGGCATAACTTGATTTAGAATCTTTCAGGAGCAGGAAAGCCGCCGCGCGTGCCAATACATCTCGGGGTACATCGGCCACAACCGCGCGTGCCTTTGCAGGCAAATTCATGTCAATGAATTTATCAAGCCTTTTTGTACGGAAGATCAACGGACAGAATGCCGGCGTGCCTGGAAGATTGTTCTTAACCCGGTGGCGCGGGGAATTTTCCCCCTCGATGGCCCACTGCTTGTGGGGGTCGACAGCAGGCACATATGCCCCCCGCCCCGCATCGGGTAACGCCAGCTGCTCGCCGGTAAGCCATTCATAAAGGAACCAAATGCGCCGTGCATAGCGGCCCGTGGGTTTGGCGCGCACCAGGGCTGCCACTTCCTCCGGTCCTACCGCAGCAAAGAGACGCTTGAGAACGGCAAGGTCCAGCCCCTCGTATTTGAGGGCAAAGGTAAGGTGGCCATCCAAACTTGCTTTCGGTGCATGGCGCGGTGTCAAAATGCGCCAATCCGCGTCCTTGTAAACCTTGTGATGTTTTCCTGTGGCGGATAGGGTGCGCGGCATTGGAACCGATAAATCGTAAGCGCCAATCAAGGCCGAATATCCGGCCAGGGTTCCCCTTTCAGGAAGACGCCTTTCACGAAAAACCGTGACTGGCCCTGAAAAAGAATGTTTATGATTAAGGTTCATGAAAAACGATACCTTTCCCTGAAATTCGATTCCGAATAGCCATAATTCTGAAAAACCAGCATACACCATGAAAAACCACCATGCAAGAGTCCATCTGAGGAAAAACAATAAGTGGGCAGCCCTCCCATGCCGAGTCCTGAACGGGGTCACATCTTGATTAGTGTATTAATTGACAATTTTTCGTGCCGCTGACAGGGGGCCACATTCTTGTTGATGGAGATGCATATCTTCTGGAGCTTGTCAGATATAGACAGGAGCCCGCTGAATCATGAAGAAAAGTCAATCAAAGATTTGATCCCTTCTCAGAGGCAGCGTAACATTGCACCTAAAAGCTGCAATTAGCTTTTAGCTATTAGCCGTTAGCTTCAGACCTCGTTATTTCGCCTCATTTTGAGACACAAAAAATGGACATTTTATGGCTCATAACGGTTCAAAATGAATTTATTACCGGTATAAGTAGCTGATATTTCAATCATTCGAAAACTAATAAATGTCCAATTTTGCTCTTCCAGAGCGTTTGTTTCCGATGTATTACAACAAGATTTGTTTGATTTCAGCTAGTTATAGTTCTTTCTCTTATCCCGTTAATCCCGCTGGAAGCGGGATTGATTCTGTCAAAGTATTGAGGTCTGGACTCATGAAGTTTACCTTGTTGTTGATCCCTTCTGGAGCAAAGCGAAAGCGGGGAAACCTGATTTCAGGAACTGGAGAAAGTGCGAATTACTTTGATGCAGCTCCGAAAGATGTCAACAGTTGTTCACGTTTTTTCACCAGCCGGGATAAAGATTCTTCAATAGTTTTTGTGGTAAAGGGCTTCTCGATAAAACCGCTAATTCCTAATTCCCTTGCAGCTGAAACAACACCTTCACTCTTGTAGGCAGTAATGAGTATTGTCATGATATGTGGCTGCGTACCTCGAATATGCCTGATGAACTCCAGGCCATCCATGCCCGGTAATCTGTAGTCAGTAATTAAAATGTCATAGCCCTGCCTTTTTGTGGCTTCCATACCCTCTTCAGCGGTCTCAAGCGCCGTTAAATGACACCCTTCACTTTCAAAAAATCCGCATAGGGAATCACTTATCCATTCATCATCATCGATAAGTAATATTTCCAGGCTTTTGAGTTTTTCAAACAGATCCATTAGAAAACCATTGAAAGGGTTACGCCGCCAAAGAGGTGCTCTGCCTTTCCATTAAGTTGAGGTACCATCCCTGATACTTGCTGACTTCCCGATAAACCGTCAGGGTCGGCGCCAGAATAGCGTCCAAACCCACACTGAGGAAAAACTCTTTGGAATCATCCATATCGTCCAGTCATTTTTTGTCCCTGATTTTTCTACTTCTGGAATATTGATCTAACCCGATCTAAAGATCGTTGAATGTGCTATCTGTCTCACCTTTCGGCAACGGGATGATAAAAACAGGTTTCCTCACCCGGCGCAGGACTTTCTTAGTAACACTTCCCAGAAATGTATTACCGATGATGCCTTTTCCATGGGTTCCCATGACAATTGCATCGCATCCCAACTCATCCACCTTCTTTAATATCTCATCTGCTGGACAACCCCTGAAAACGCCTATGGATTCAACCCTCTTCAGGGATTCAGGGTCATTCTCAAGCTCCTTGTTGCAAAATTCCTTCAGTCTCTTTTTGATACGATCCAGCACATGGGTTATCGCTTCATCCGAGATCCTTTTCTGTTGCTTTTCGCTAAAGTAGGATTCCGTCATACCTTGCACATAGGAAGGCAACACTTCTAATACATGCACAATAATGATCTTGGCATCATGCTTTTGTGCAAAATCTATAGCATGACGAAACGCATAGGCAGAATTGTCGGAAAGATCAGTAGCATAAAGAACCTTTTGAATTTCGAGCGTCATGGCATTAACCTCCATCTTCTTAGGCTTATTGAAATACACAAGCAACCCGACTTTTCCTTTTGCATGTAGCAATGCATAATGCATACCACCTAGGCATCATTCTTATAAACAGAGTACATTCAAATCTTTATCAATATTTATACCTTCGAAAGGAACTACAGGAATAGCAAATTTAGAAGAATTGCTAAATCGCATGTAGAATATTTTCGAAATCAAAAGATCCGCACAGACATCAGCAATCTGAAATGGGACGTGACGAAAATGACACATTAGAGGGGAATTTGAGAATTGTGAATTCAGTCAATTGGGTCGAACGGGATCTATTTTGTTTGCATTTTTTTATGATGATAACGGAAAGTGTGATGATTCATGTTAAGGAGTTTGGCTGCCTTACTTTCATTCCCGGCAGCCATTTTCAGAGCCTCTTCGATATAATGTCTGTCTAAAGAATCGTGGAGTGCGGAAAGGTCTATACCTGCAACCGAAAGTGAGGGAAATGCCCTTTCACTCTCCCCCTGCTTAACCCCTTCAGCCTCGTGGGAACCCTCCATACCAAGATTCATGTCTTCTAATTTTGGTCCTTTTCCGATGAGGACCCCTCTTTCAATAATATTTTTCAGTTCGCGAACATTCCCCGTCCAGTTATACTCCACTAATAAACTCTCAGCCCGGGGAGAAATGCCGGTAAATGTCTTTCCGAATTTGCGGCTGAACTGATATAAAAAATGCCTCGCAATTGGAAGGATATCTTCCCTGCGTTCATTTAGCGAGGGGACCTGGACTTTAATCACTCCCAGTCGAAAATAGAGGTCTTTTCTGAACCCGTCTTTTTCCATCATACTGTCTAAATTTTTGTTGGTGGCAGAGACTACTCTGGTCTGGATTCGTCGTTTCTTTGTTCCCCCTACCCTATAAAACTCACCCTCTTCAAGAAATCGAAGGAGTTTTGCCTGGGCCTCTAAACTCAGATCGCCCACCTCATCAAGAAAAAGGGTCCCACTTGAGGCCTCTTCGATTAAGCCTTTCTTGCCCGAAGCGTTTGCCCCGCTAAAGGCCCCTTTTTCGTATCCGAAGAGTTCACTCTCAATCAGGTCCTGTGGAATGGCCGCACAATTCACAGTCATTAAAGGGCCTTTGAAATTGGGGCTTCTGTAATGGATGGCACTGGCAAGCAACTCCTTGCCTGTGCCTGTCTCCCCAAGGATTAGAATAGGGGTATCAGGGCTTTTGGCCACCATCCCTATGAATTCCATTACATCCTGGATGACTTTGCTCTCTCCTATGAAGCACGGAAGGTTTTCCTTGAGATAATTCTCCTGCAGGTTCTGAACCTCTTTCCTTAATCTGATGGTTTCAAGGGCCTTGCGAATCGTTAACTCAATGGCATCCATATGTAGGGGTTTCACCACATAGTCGTAGGCCCCAAGCTTCATAGCGGAGATCCCCGTACCAACATCTTCATATGCGGTAATCATAATGACCATGATATGGGGATAGAGTTCTTTGATGATGCCAAGAGCTTTAATCCCATCCATACCAGGCAATCCAATATCCAGCAGAATGAGATCCGGAACCCCATTTTTCAAGGCCTCAATCGCAGTCTCTGCCGTAGAAAAGGTCTTTACCTGGTAGTCTGCTTCAAGGGCCATACCCACCCCTTCCCGTATGGTCTGTTCATCATCAACAACATATATGGAATAAATCATCTCGTTCGCCATCCTTGCCGTTTTAGAAACCATCTAAGATATGTTGACAAACTACTCTCTTCTTTTGGGTGGCATTTTAATCGTAAATTCCGCCCCGCCCCACTTACTTTCGGATACACTCAGTGATCCTTCATGATCTGTAATGATTCTGTGGCAAAGACTAAGTCCTATTCCTGTGCTTTCAGCTTTGGTGGTATAAAAAGGATCAAATATCTTTTCTCTCAAATTCAAAGGAACGCCGGGACCGGAATCGGACACTCTCACTGAAATGCAATTATTTTCCATGGATGAAATGACTTGTATTTGCTTTGCACTATTCACGCTTTTCATGGCTTCAGCGGCATTGGTAATCAGGTTTAAGAGAACCTGTTCAAGCAACTGGGGGTCTGCGTAGACCATTGGCAGGTCCTCAGCCAGGTTTTGATCAATCTTAATGCCTCTTTTACGTAAGGTAACGGAGGAAAGACCGATGGCGTCTTCAATAGGTTGATTTATCCCTGTCAAAACGAGCCTTGGCGTGCTCGGTTTGGAAAAATCCATGACTCTCCTGATCACCGACTCGATCTTGTTTGAAGCCGACTGGAGTTGCTTGAAAATCTGACTTACCTTTTCTACACTTTCTTTTTTATCGTAAAACTTCTCCAACGTGTTCAAATAAATATTGATCCCCGAAAGTGGATTCCTTATTTCATGGGCGATGCCGGCAGCTACACGCCCTAAAGAGGACATTTTGTCCTGAATTTTCAAAAAAGCTTCCAGCTCCTTGGCACGGGTAACATCCATTACGTTGACCAATATAGATTTTTTCCCTTCATATTCGATGGAACTCGCCTGACAATGTACCCATTTCAAATCAAGGTTGGTTCCCTCTTTCTCCGGAGGATAAAACCTGAAATCCGTTTCCTGCATTCGAACCATTTTTGACGTTATAGTTTTGTAAAATTCCTCTACTTTTTCAACATCATCAGGATGGATCGTCTCTATTTCTACCAATTTCGTCTTTCGGGGTAAAGGTCCAAGGAGTTTCTCCTGCACGGGGTTTTGATAAACGACCTGACCATTTTGAATAATGGATATCCCGGTAATTGAATTTTCCACCAAATCACTAAACCGCTTCTCCGTTTCAAATAGAGCCGTTTCTACCTGTATGCGCTCGACGATTTTCCCTATTCTCTCGGCAATGGCATGTAACAAGTCCCTCTCTTCCCTCTGGAAAGGAGCATCTTTTCGCTTTGATTTTTCTTTTAAATAGCCAATCTCCAATCTGCCGATTTGCTTTCCATGAGCGATGATATCCGTAATCTGCACCCGGCTTCCTTCCTCGTATCTACTTGTTTTAAATACCTCCCCTTCCAGTGTGATTCGTGCACACGTGATTTCGGGATACTGGAAGGCTGCGGGAATAAGGTCAACGGTACCCCGCAATATCTTATCCAACGAAATGCCATGCTTTTCATTGAGACGGGAAATGGCATGGAGACAATTCAGTTCTTTGGCCCGTTCGCCAAGCCCGTGCATGGTTTCACGCAACGTTTCTTCGGCCTTTCCGCGATCAACTACTTCTTTCTTTAATACCTTGACCATTTGTTCTAATTCTTCGTAGGTTGGCTTTTTAGTCATCATAAGATCCTTGAAAATGCTTTTCTATAAGCCTATAGATCGGCTTTTCGACCAATCTACCACATCGCGAGGGGGGATACAATTAGAAGGGGAGGAAGTTAACAGCAAAAGCGGAAGGTCTTAACCACAGGAGCACCAATCGGAAGGACTTTCTTTCAGTTTCGCCATATCCCAGATCGTTTCCACCGCTCCTAATACAACACCTTTTTCATTGCGAAAAATCGAAGCCTGTTTAACCACGTTCAAGGAATGCCCTGACTTGCTGTTGATCCGGCACGTGACCGGTTTCATTGCTTCCCCACTGCTGAAAAGCATACACCAGAAACCCTCTCTATCGTACCAGGGTTCGCAATTAGAACATTCAAGTATTGCGCAGGAATTCCCTATAATTTCATCTGCCCGGTAACCCGTCAAATCCTCCAAAGCAGGGTTCACATGCTGAATGATACCGCTTGTATCTATCACAACGACCCCTTTATAAAGGGTATCGATAACTCTTTTCCAATTTTCCATGAGATCCAACATGACACCTAAAAGCACTTAGCTTTTGAGCTATTAGCCGTTAGCTTAATGATGCAAATGATTTATGTCAATTTTTCTGTAAAATGGTTTTCACTTTTTGATGCTGAGCTGTTTCTCCGTAAACGACTTATATTATAGGGCTATGTAACCGCTAAGCGCTAATTGCAGAATTTAGGTGACATATTAACCGGTAGGACGGGTTCTGTTGATCGAGCCTTCTTCCTGTTTCATATAGCTTTTCAGATGCTCCAGGAATTCTTCAGGAGCCCCGATGCCTCCTGCATGCCGCCACATGATAAGCAAGCCTTTGTCCTTGTCTTTTTTCAACAGGTACAGGACCGGCAGCATCGGCTTTCCCAACAGCCTAAAGAGGCTCCATTTTTCATCGGCAAATAATGGAAGGTCATACCCCTTTCTTTTACGAAATTTCGCCACCGAACGTTTGGTACTCCCAGCCCCCAGGCCAAGCATTTTGAGACGTTTCGCCAGATTCCCATCTGCGTTCACCAGATTAAATAGACGGTTGATGTTGGGAAGCTCGGTGAGACATAACGTGCACATCTCGTTATACACTTCCACCAGGATATAATCGGCAAATATGTCCGAAAGTGAAAAATAACTTGTCACAGGACAACCAAGGTAGGAGATATCTTTTTTTGCCTGAAGGAGAGCAAAACGACATGCTGGAAAAGCATCTCCTTCCACGGGGCCTGTCGGCGCCAGTGCCCCATTGTTACCGGGGTCTTTTAATGCTTGCCAGCCCTGATATCCCCAGGGGAATTGCCTCACGTTTCTGTACCCTAACCGCACGGCCCACCCGGCCGCGATTTCACTGCGCGGTCACCTGAAGTTCCTGCAATAGGTAACGATCAATCGATTACGGTCTTCGCCTACCAATGCTTTGAATGCCTCGGCACGTTCCGATTCCAGCCTGGACCTGTGGCCCAGGTGGAATTCGAAATTTCGCGCTCCGGGCACATGGCCTTCTTTGTACTCGTAATCGGGGCGTGTATCCAGCAGGACAACCTCTTTTTCAGATTGGATGAGAGCTTTCAGTTCCTGGAGGCTGATAAGCTTGTATCCGCCCGATTCTGCTCTTTTTTCGGTATCCGCCCACCAGAGAGGAACATTTTCCTTGCTATCCCTGTTCCCCTGATCATCTCCTGTAGACGGAGATGGTAGAGCCATCAAGGAAACAAACAGGCAGACAAAAAAAGACATTGAAGGCATGGCGTGAGGCAAAAAACTTCCTGGAGTTTTCCTGGTGGTTTGTCGTTTTCTTTTTTCCATCGCGCCAATTCTCCTCATGAACTACTTATTTGGGCGGATCCAGTTTATAGTCGCCATCTTTATCCCAGCTCATCTCGCCATCCACATAATAGACCTCGACGATGTCCGGACGTTTATCCAGGGTCATATAGTATGCCTCACCGCTGCGTGCTCCGGTTCCGCAAACATAGATGATTGGTTTGTCCGCCTTCATGCCCGGAAGTTTCTTTTCCAGAACCTCGGTAGGAATATTGATGGCGTTCTTGAAAGAACCGCTCTTGAACTCCTTGGGGTCGCGCACGTCCACAAAAAGTACACTGTCAGGCGCTTTAGCCGCGATCATATTAAACACGTCAAAGGCGATACTGCCTTCTTCTTTGGCGGCTTCATATTTTTTCTTTACAGCAGCCTTTTTCGGTGCTGCTTTCTTCACTGCTTTGGGGCCTGCGCCATAGACCTTTTTCCAATTGGGATACCCTTTCGCAAAGACTTTCACGTTGGTGTAACCCAGTTTTTCTGCCTTGAACGCATTTTTATGGCTCAGTGCACATTTGAGTCCACCACAGTAAAAGACGATAAGCGCCTTTTTGTCCGCGGGCAGAAGCCCTTTCATCTTGTCAAACTGGCTCGTGGGCATACACAGGGCGCCGGGGATATGGCCTTTGTCGTATTTTTTAACTTTCGGCCGGGCGTCAATGACGAGCCCCACGGTCTTTCCATCCACAATTCCTTTCACCACATCCGCCTCAACGATGGATGTATACGGGGTAAAGGTCTTCTCAGCAGCCATCAGGGGCATTGCGGCCGCAAAAGAGAGAGCAACCAGTGATAAAAACATGTTTATTGCGATTTTTTTCATCTTTTTTCTCCTTCAATTTGAATTAAATGGTTTATTGCGGAGCAAGGGTCGAATACCCCGCCGCTTGCGGCGTCGAGTCATCCCGGACACCGATCCGGGATCCAGTAAAATTTGGTACCGGAGTCTCTCAGGCTCGCTTACCTGTATTCCGGCCTTCGCCGGAATGACGACCGATACCCCGTGGCTTGCCACGGGGTGGTTTATTTTCAGCTTTCGACCTTTTCGTACCAAAGCTTGTGATGGTGCCTCGCATACTCCTCGGGGACTTCCCCAGTAAACATGGAAATGAATGCGGGTCTTTCTTCACGGCTTATGGCCGCCATGTAAATATGAATCAAAAGAATCCCAAAAGTCACCGCGGCGGCTATATAGTGAATGGTGATGCTCCATTGAACCAGCGGAGTCTGGTCGGGATTGAGATAGACTTTGGAAATCAGCATAATCACACCGGTAATCACAATTACCACGGCCCCGGAAATCATGCCCGCAGCCGCAGCCTTCTGTCCGGCATTGTAAAACCCCTGATCCGGTATTTTCCCATCCCATCCAAAGGGTTTGACCAGCTTCGCCATCATTTTGTACCCCATGGTCATCTGCATGTTTTTCTTGACCATCCACTGGATATCCCGCGGTATTGTATAGGTCATAATCTGCTTAAGAAACGGCAGTGTATAACGAACAATTCCGACAAGGAGAAAAAGCAGCCAGACTCCGGCCCACACAATCCCCACAATCCAGTGGGCTTTCAAGAGTATGGCCCCCCCGCCAAAGATATCTTTCATCAGGTTGGGCCACCATTGTCCAAGCGGCTGCAGCGCCGGATTTTCAATAAGGCCGAGACCTGTCGCCAACAGGAAAAACCAACAGATGGCATTAAACCAGTGGATGAGGATCGCTCCCTGATCATGTCGTTTGATCATTCGATTACTCATGTTCATCCCCTCCTTTATCTTTATCTTCGGGCGCATCATTGGGCATAATGAACTGCTTGACAAGCATGGCGCCCACTCCCACTGCCGACAGGCCCACAAATGCCTTCATTGCCGGACCAGCCATATTTTTCCAGAAAGCAAACGCAGACGGCATCTGGGCTTTCACAGGCCAGTCTTTCACTCCGGGATCTCCAAGGTAATAGATATGGGGGTCGGTGTTGCTTTCTTTATTTACAACCTGGACAAAATTGCCCTTCTTCAAAAGTTGCCGCACATCACTTCTGGAATCATTCAAATCTCCAAAGACACGTGCCTTGTTGGGACAGGTGCTCACACAGGCGGGCTCAAGTCCCGCAGCACGTCGTTCTGCGCAAAAATCACACTTGTCCGCTACCCGCAGTTCGGGATGGCGGTATCGGGCCCCATAAGGACATGCCGGCAGACACTGCCCACATCCAATGCAAAGTTCCCGATTGATCTTCACCGTCCCGTCTGAAGCGTCCTTATAGGTTGCCCCCGTGGGACAAGCTTCCACACAAGTAGGTTTCTCACACTGCATGCAGTTGCCAGGCTGAAAAAGCATCCTTCCGCCCTTTCTGGCAGCAGCTTCCACGTCCGGTGATTTAATCCAGTTTCTCCATTTTCCCACAGGAATTTTGTTCGCCTCTTTGCAAGCCGCCTGGCAGGCCTTGCAATCAATACAGGCAAAAGAATCTATCACCATGGCCAGTTTCTTTTCCATCAGGCAGCCTCCTTTCGAACGGTCACGATGGTCTCGTGCATGGCCATGTTTCCTGTCAATGTGTCCATTTCATCTTCTATAACCTCCGCAATGCAGGCGCCCTTCCCTTTCAGGTTTCTCAGATCCTGGCTCAGCACCCCGAATCCAGTGAGCATATACACGGTATCCGGCCTGGTCTTATAGGTTACATTGGCCTCCAATTTCTGCGTTCCCACGGGACTGTCCACCCTGACGCGGTCCCCGTGGGCAATCCCAAGTTTTCCCGCCGGATCAGGGTGAATCCAAAGGTTGTTGTCGGATACGAATTCCTGGAGAAGGCTGTTGTTCTGGCTGCTGCTCTGGGTAACCACAGCCGACCGGCCTACCACCATGCGGAATTTAAGCGGGGGAACTTCCTTTGGCTTATGATACACAGGCATGGGATCAACACCCAACTCCTTATAGCGCTCGTTATAAAGCTCTATTTTGTGAGACTTGGTCTTGAAAATACGCCCGTCATAAACCCCGTAGAGTTTGCTGGGATTATAATAGACGCCATCCCCCTGAAGCGCTTCCAAGGCGCCGGGAAGGCCATCTAACTGTTCCTCCCTGAAACCATCCACGGTAAAATCAAAATATTCCCCCAGATCCATCCGTTTGGCCAACTCACTTACCACCCAGAGAGCGGACTTGGATTCAAACATAGGTTTTGAAACCACAGGATCCCGCATAACCACGCACGCGCAGGCAGATGAACCCTGCTGGGCCGAACAGGGATCGGTTCGCTCCAGGGCGCACTGGCTGGGCAAAACCAGATCGGCCAACCAGGCCGTATCGCTCATGGTGATGTCCATACTCAGGGCAAAATCCAGTTGTTCATACATTTTCAGGGTCTTTTCCCGATTGGCGGCGGTCTGTGCGGGATTGGTCTTGTAGGTAAAGAAACCTTTCACAGGGTACGGTTTCTGGGCAATCACCGCATCCCTTGCAATTTTAAAAGACCCTTCCTCATCAAACATGAGTTTGGCTACGCCCGCATCGATACGGTCTTCCGGATTATTTTCATAAAAGGGCGCCTCGATATGGGGAGATTTAAGTCCCACCTTCCGCGCAGCCGTCAGCCCGCCCGGGCGGTCCCAGTTCCCTAAAAGTGCATTGACAATGGCAAATGCACGACGAATCTGGCTTGAGTCCGTATAGTTTGAACTACGGCGCCCGGGGTAGATCATGGCTCTTGGAGCTGCCGCAGCCAGTTCACGGGCGATCCTTCGAATGTCCCCGGCAGGGATCTCCGTCTCTTTCTCCGCCCACTCCGGGGTATTGTCCCGAACATGTTCTTTAAGTTGTTCCAGCCCGAAACACCGGTTTTGCACAAAATCCTTGTCATAAAGGCCTTCAAACACCAGGACATGGGCAAAGGCCAGCATCAAGGCCATGTCCGTGTGTGGTCGGATTGCATGATATTCGTCGGCCATGGCCGCTGTTTTGGTATAACGGGGATCCATGACCACCAGTTTTGTCCCCTCCTTCATGGCCGTCATGAGATCCATGCTGTCCGGGGTCACCAGGGCTTCAAATCGGTTGGCGCCGCACATGACCACATACTTCGTATACCGCATATCCGGGATGGGAACCTCACCGAAGGTATCCAGAAATCCTCGGGTACCGGCAATGAGACACATGGATTCATGGGAAAGGGCGTTATAAGAACCGAAAGCCTCCGCAAAGCGATGCACAAAAAGCGACTGCATATCAGCCCCCGCCATAAATACGACACCGCACCGGGAGTATTTCTCGGCAATGCGATTCAGTTGCTCAGCTGCATGGTCCAGGGCCTGATCCCAGGTCAGACGCTGCCATTTCCCTTCGCCACGAGCGCCCTTTCTCAAAAGAGGCGTCTTGAGACGATCAGGATCGTAGAGTTGCCGAATACCCGCGTTTCCACGGGCGCAGAGCATACCGCGAGACTTGTGAAACTTCGGGTTTGGATCAAGTTTTTCCACTATCCCGTCCCGTACGCGTGCAATCATGCTGCACTTGTTAAAGCACATGTCGCAGACCCCGAATTTGCTTTCAAAATCTCCGGGCTTTACCGCCGCAGATGCTCCTTGAACTCCCAGGAGATTCCCGCTGCCACCTGCCGCTGCAAGAGCAGCTGCACCGGAAAGCTTCAGGAAATTTCTCCGAGACATATTGAGATCGATTTTACTATTCATGGATGACTCCATCGATTTTGTGTTTGTTCCAGTCCAGCCAGCTCCCTGCCCTTTCAAAATATTTAGATTTTACTTATTCCTAAAAGCTGCAATTAGCTTTTAGCCGTTAGCTTAAAGATCTCAAGCGTTTGAATGACTTTTTTTCCATGTTGGGATTTTCACTTTTTGATGCTAACCCGTTGCGCCGTAAGCCACTGATTTTGTGCGGCTAAGTAACCACTAACTGCTAATTGCATCTTTTATGTTATTTACATTTAGCAGGCGTTGGAGAGTCCTTTGCAAATTTATAGAGATAGGAATAAATATCTTCAATTCCTTTCGGGGTCGCCTTTTCCCACTCCGCCTTGCATGGATACGTAGCAGCTTTTTCAGGCGCAAACGCCGTTGTCCATTCGTTCATGGTATAGGTTGAAGGCTCAAGGACCTTGGCCTGCTGGGCACCTGTCGTATTTTCCATGTGGCAGGCCCGACAGTTCTTCCTGAACAGGTATTTTCCTTTTCGATAATTACCAGCCATGGCACTCCCAAGAAAACCAAGAATGAGTGTTCCCATCAATACACATCCAAAAATCTTTTTCATATTCCTAATCCTCCATTTTGAAATTAAACTATGTTAATTTTCGTTTCTATTCCGGTCACCTGACTTCGTTCTCCCAAACACATTGCAAACAACATGCCGAAACTTTCAAGTCGTCCCACATCCTACTTAAGTGTTTGGATTTACTGAATTATACATAATGGCCTTACATTTCAAAACACCGCACCTGCTAACCTTATGATTTACAGGTGTGGGCTTACACCAAAGCATTTGTGGATTACTGTGCTTTCCTTTTAATAATGAATGAAGGGAACAGCCGTGAAGCACGGGATTTTTTCACTGTGTAACTTACTATTTTCATAGAGTTTGTTAAGTTTGCAAAAAATTATTTGTCATAATAGCTTGTTTTCTCCATGAATTCTCGCCTCAAAATCATCCTGATTTTGACTCTTTTTGTGGCAAAATCAAGCAATTCAAGCGTTATTACGTGTTGAAACCATTATCCAGTTTTAAGATACCAAAAAGGCAATTTTTTGTAAAGAGGCTTAACGCGACAAAATAAAAGCTAAAAACGATGAATAATTCATGCGTCAGCACTGTAAAGGGAACAGTTGGGTAGACGGCGAAGCCTCTTTTGATGTATAAGCTCGTTCAAGCGTATTTCTCATCCTTGGAGAACAAAAACATGCCCGCAAACCTTAAAGATCTGACCGAAGAAGAACTTTCCCTGTTGCTGAACGGACTTCCCCTTTTGAGCCAGGCCTTCTGGGGGCCTTCCGAGGACTGGTGCAAAGAAATGCGGCGTGCGGCGTCCACGAATGAACTGGAAAAACTGGGACAAATAGCAGGCAGCAAGGTTGCAGCCCATACCATGACCCGCTATATAGAAGCGTTCATAACCTTGGAACAAGCCTTTGAAATCCTTGAACAAGCCTATGTGCGACTATTTATCAGTTCCAGGGGCGGCATCAGGGCCTCCCTTCATCACTCCTTTTATGATTCGGAAGACGGAAGGCTCATGGGACGTCCTGTCAAAATGATGGAAGACAGGCTGAAAACCTCGGGGATCGCTCTCCCGGGAGAGGATTCTATTCCCGCAGATCACCTCGCGGTGGAAGTTGAATACCTAACACTCCTTCTCGAAAACGCCTTTGGAGGAAATGCAGGTGAAGGCGACCTTCCGGCGGCACAGGGTTTTGCGAAGATAGAGCTGAAGCCATGGCTGGAACAACTCGCGGACAGACTCGAAACGGAAACTGAATGTCCCTTTTATCCCGCTGCCACCCGCTTGCTTCTTGCCATGGTATCCCTGATCGCAAGTTGAAAGTGCTTTTCGGGGCTTGGTTCTAACTTCAATACCCGTGAATGAATGAGATTCATACCGCTTTCCGGTGAAGAATTTCGAGATCCTGTCCTCGCCGAGGTGTCGGGTGTCAGGGCTCCGGGTCCAATATTCCGGAAATGTGATTTGAGACAACATAACTCTATGATTCTATGTTGAATCAATCGAATGACAACAAGTTTTTTCCTGACACCCGACACCTGACACCTGAAAAAGGTCTACAAGAGAGCAAAGTCGAGTAACGCGCAAATGCCTGACAAACAAAGATGAATGGAATTCATTCACGGGTATTGGAGTTAGAACCGACTCCTGATGGTTATATGTCGGCAAATGGAATTTTTTTGCCGAAACTCCGGAATACAGACCTCGTCAAATAGTTAAGTGGTCGAGTTGTTGAGTTGGAAAATGAGCACGTGAAATCAACACATTGCCTATTCAAATTCATCGGGTGTCCAATCTTGAGGTGAAAGGGAGACATTCAAATAACACTAACCACTTAACTACTAATATACTCGACCACTTAACGAGGTCTGAAATAGAAAACTCATGACAAACAAGAACACAGACGGGAGGGGCCGCCGGAGAAATGAAAAGCTGATTCGCCTTCTTTTCTTCGTGGTTGCCCTGGCTTCCATCACCACCCTTTTTATCATCGCCCTTTTTTTATTCAAGGAGGGCCTTCCCATTTTCAGGGAAGTATCGGTTATGGACTTCGTCTTTGGGGAATATTGGTATCCCACGGATGATCCCGCTGATTTCGGAATTTTCCCACTTATTGTGGCGTCCCTTGTAGTAACCGCGGTATCTTCAGTGATCTCCATTCCTCTCGGAGTTATGACCGCCCTCTACCTTGCGGAAGGGGCCTCAGCCAGGGTACGGGAGTGGGTTAAACCTATTGTAGAACTACTGGCAGCCCTTCCTTCGGTAGTCATCGGGTTTTTCGGTATGGTAATTGTAGCGCCGTTTCTTCAGGAGATCCTCGATATCCCCACCGGCCTCAACCTTTTTAATGCGTCCCTGATGCTGGCATTTATGTCCATGCCCACCATATGCAGCATTTCGGAAGACGCCATTTTCGGTGTCCCAAGAGAATTGAAGGAGGCTTCCCTGGCCTTGGGGGCCACCCACTGGGAAACCATTTCCCGGGTCATCCTCCCCGCATCGATATCGGGAATCTCCACGGCCGTTATCCTGGGCATGTCGAGGACCATGGGAGAAACCATGGTAGTGCTCATGGTCGCAGGGGGTGCCGCCATGATTCCCACATCCCTGTTTGATCCGGTGAGGCCGATGCCCGCAAGCATCGCTGCGGAAATGGCCGAAGCCCCTTTCCAGAGCGAACATTATTATGCGCTCTTCGCCATCGCCATTGTCTTATTCCTGTTCACTTTGGCCTTCAACCTGGTAGCGGAGCATCTCTCAAATAAATACAGACAGGTGGGAGCAGCAACCCTTTAAATGAAAAAAAGCACGAACATACAAAAACGGAGAAGGCTGATTCAAAGGACTATGTTCGGCCTTTTCAAGCTATCGGCCGCGATCAATGGCACAGCCCTTCTCGTAGTGGTCTATTTTCTTGTGGCCAGGGGGTGGAGGGCCATCAACTGGACTTTCCTTACCCAGCCACCCATCGATTCCATGACAAAGGGGGGAATACTCCCCTGTATCGTCGGGACCGTCTGTCTCAGCCTGGGCGCCATCGTGGTAGCCCTGCCCATTGGTGTGGCTTCTGCCGTATACCTCCACGAATACGCCCGCCCCGGACGAATGGTTCGCATCATCCGCCTGGGGATCAACAATCTGGCCGGGGTTCCTTCGGTAGTCTTCGGCCTGTTCGGACTGGCTTTTTTCGTGGTCTACCTCGAGATGGGAGTAAGTATCCTGGCCGGCTCTTTAACCCTCGGCGTCATGACACTGCCGGTCATTATCGGGTCCACCGAAGAAGCATTGCGGGCTGTTCCAGACACCTACAGGGAGGCATCACTGGCGCTTGGCGCCACCAAATGGCAGACCATCTATCGCGTGGTCCTGCCCGCGGCCCTGCCGGGTATCCTGACAGGGGGCATCCTGGGACTCAGCAGGGCGGCAGGAGAAACAGCACCCATCATGTTCACGGCTGCGGTGTTTTTCACCCCTTCCATGCCCACATCCATTTTTGATGAAATCATGGCCCTTCCCTACCATATCTACGTCCTTGCCACGGCAGGCACGGATATCGAAGCAACGAGGCCGCTTCAATATGGCACGGCCCTCGTCCTTATCGTCCTGGTTCTGGGCCTCAACCTCGTGGCCATTGTCTATCGGTCACGTCTCAGAAAAAAGAGACAAGGAGTGTAACCCCGAAACTGGAAACTCAAAACTTGGGGGGAAAAAGATCATTAAGTTCAGACATCCTTCAAAAAAAACGCAAAAGTAGTTTATACTTTTACCATGAAAATACTTACACCATTGTACCCATGTCATTCCCGCGAACGCGGGAATCCAGGTAAGCGAGCCTGCGAGACTCCGGGTAAGCGAGCCTGCGAGACTCCGGGTAAGCGAGCCTGCGAGACTCCGGGTAAGCGAGCCTGCGAGACTCCGGATGCGTGCAGAGCTCCTGGATTCCGGGTCATGTCCACCAAAAAGTCGGTGGACAAGCCCGGAATGACCGTATCGAGCATCCTGACAATCAATGGGATGCAGCAAAAGTGTACTCTGGAAATTGAAGGATGCATAATCTTATTGTCAAGTTTCCAGTATCCAATTTCCAGTTTCCAATTTCAAACAGGAGCATCATGCAAGATCCTTTAAAAATGTCGGCACAAGACCTGGACTTCTATTACGGTGCTTCCCAGGCCCTTTACAACATATCCATAGAATTCCGGGAAAACCGGGTAACGGCCCTCATCGGGCCTTCCGGATGCGGAAAGAGCACCCTATTGCGCTGCCTCAACAGGATGAATGATCTCATCTCTATCAGCAGGGTAAAAGGAACAGTCCTGCTGGACGGAGAAGATATTTATGACCCCGCCATAGACGTGGTTTCCCTGCGCAGACAGGTGGGCATGGTGTTTCAAAAGCCCAATCCCTTTCCCAAAACCATTTTTGAAAATGTGGCCTACGGATTGCGGGTCAACGGTTTAAGGGACAGAACTTTTCTCGCAGAGAGAGTCGAAACCAGCCTGAAGCAGGCAGCACTGTGGGATGAAGTGAAAGATCGTATCCACAATTCGGCTTTGGGGTTGAGCGGCGGGCAGCAGCAGCGTCTTTGTATCGCCCGTGCCCTCGCCGTGGAACCGGAGGTACTCCTTATGGACGAACCTGCATCCGCTCTGGATCCCATCGCGACTCAGAAAATCGAAGAACTGATCCACCAACTCAAAAATTCCTATACCATCATTATTGTAACCCACAACATGCAACAGGCCGCCAGGGTTTCCGATGTAACGGCTTTTTTCTATCTGGGGAAACTCATCGAGGTGGATCAAACAGATACCCTTTTCACCAGACCCAGGCTTCAGGAAACATCGGATTATATCACCGGACGGTTTGGTTAATCTGGCTCTACGCGGATTAACGTGAAAAATCGGCATTTCCAGAACCGAGGTGTCAGGTTTCGGGTGTCAGGTTTCAGTGTCTATGATCAGCCCTTTCAAGGTGGTTATTGAAATTAGGTAATAGTGAGGGATTATAGATAGAAATCGGATTCAGAGCATTTAGGTTTCAGGTGTCGGGTGTCAGGTATAAGGTGTTTCAACAAATATTAATGGGCGGAATTACCTTATTCCTGGAATCTGTCGAAGATCCCGCTCGGCGGGGAACACTGACACCTGACACCCCAAACAGCAATAATAGGTTAATGTCCTAAGACTTATCTCCAAATTGTCCAGGTTAGGAGTCACCTTGAGAGGGCTGGTGTCTATGATCCTAACTTTGGGTTTTTTGAAATACGCAAGTATTGGGTAATGTTATGAATAGGTCGAATGTAACCGGGGTTTTTTCCTGACACCTGACACCTGACACCCGGTACCTGAGCAAAATCTATCGGAGACCAAACTTGAATATCACCCAAATCCGCGATGAGCTGTTAATCTCAAAGAAACGAGGAAATACCCGTGACAAAACATTTACAGAAAGAACTGGACAGCCTGAAGAAACGGATACTCTCCGTAGGGGCCATGGCGGAAGAAAGCGTACGCAAAGCCATTCAGGCCTTCGAAATGAGGGACGGCGAACTTGCCCAAAATGTCATTGACGCGGATAGAGAGCTTGATGAAGCCGAGGTGGAAGTGGAAGAAGAATGCCTCAAAATATTGGCCCTGCATCAGCCTGTGGCGGTAGATCTCCGGTTTATCAATGCCGTCACCAAAATCAACAACGACCTGGAACGGGTAGGAGACGAGGCCGTTAACATTGCCGAGCGTGTGGAGACACTCTCAAAAGAACCTCCCGTGGCCGTGCCCTTTGAATACAGCACCATGGCGGAGAAATCAGAGGCCATGCTTCAGCAAAGCCTGGATGCCCTCGTAAATCTGGACCCGGACCTGGCATATAAAGTCTGCCTTCTGGACGACGAAGTGGATGAAATCAATCGTGAAATCTATAACAAGATCAAGCAGGTCATCAAAGAAAACCCAGACCGGGTGGGATACTTGATCAACCTGCTTTTTATTTCACGGCACCTCGAAAGAATCGCAGACCACGCCACCAACATCGCCGAAGAGGTGATCTACATGATAGAAGGGGAGATCCTGCGGCATCAGAAGGAGGCCTTCAGGCCGGGTCCAGAGGGCTAGACTTACTGAAAATCTATTGGCGAGGCTTAGGTGCCAGGCGTTAGGTTCAGGAAAAACAAGTAATGGACCACACTGGGTTCGGTCTCAGCAACGATTTAGGAAGCTAAGCAAGCACCTGTCAAATTCTCGCTGCCCACGATGGGTTCCAGCACTCAGCGAATACCCTTCTGACACCTGACACCTGACACCTGACACCTGATAATAAGCAATAAGTCGTTCAGATGCCAAAGCACTGAACTCTGAACTTGCCTTGAGGACAAATGTTTCTTCGTTGGACTAAACGACAACCCCTATCTCCGACCCGGCCTGGGTGGGGGATAGGCCGGTCGGTAATGGTAGTAGGGAGCGCGGGAATACCCCCCATACCCCCCCCAACCTCCATACGAAGGGCCGTAGTAAGGGTTCCAGCTACCGTAATAAGACCCCGCAGCGCAGGCCAGAAAAGAGATTATGAACAAACCATATAGAAAGAAAAAGAACATCTTTACAAACTGTTTCATGAGCGGTCACCTCCACCCGAAGAAATCGACTGCAGGGATTGGACGCCAAACACCGCCCCGGTAGGATCTTCGATAATGGCTACGTCGTCCTCGTGTTTTTCATCCAGATTCACCAACACACGGCCACCGAGTTCCTGTGCTTTCTTAACGACAGCCTCAATGTTTTTCACACCAATGTAGGGAACCCAATTGGGCTTGACATCCTTCCAAGGGATTTTCACAACCCCGGCCCTGGGTTGTTTGTCCTTGTAAAGCAGCAGATAGCTCGAGCCATCCTCAATTTTCATTTCCTTTTTCTCGTATCCGGCGAGGACCCCGAGAAATTTCACAGCCCCATCCACGTCATTCGTCCACAGCTCACTTCCCAGCCAGTAATTGGGCTTCAAAGGGCCATCGGAAGGATCCCCCCCTGAAGCGGCAAGCAAGGCGAATGGCGCCCCGTCCGGGCCGTGCACTATTGAGGCCCGGCCGCGATGGGGGACATCTTTCGGGGGAATATAGACCGACCCGCCGTTTTCTTCAACCAGTCCAACTGCCCGATCCACATCGACTACAGACATAAAGCTAAGCCATCCCGACGATCTTTTTTCCTTTTCAGGAGGTATCTGGATGGCATTCCCGACAAGAATTCCCCCATGTCTGATGGTTTTTACCCGTTCATTTCCCGAGGCGGTATTCTCAAAAGACCAGTCGAACAAGGCTTCATAGAAACGGGATGCAGCAGGCAGGTCATTCGTGAAAAGATCGAACCATATAAACTTTCCAACGTGGCACTGTTGTGCCGGGTTCGTGGTCACCTTGGGCAACAGGACCTGCTGATTGGAACAGCCACCCAGTCCCAGAAGCAATCCCACTGTCACAACAAAACTCCACCTGGCAAATACCCCTGCCCGTTCCATCTTCCTCTTATCGTGTAGCATTTTTTCGTCTCCTTCTTCAGATTCACTTAAAGACTTCTCTAAGTCTACCATTTTATTCAGCATGGCGCCAGCAATTCCAAACATTTTCCCTATGGAGTTTCAAGGAATCAAGCCATAGCGAAAATTACAGAAATAACCGCCGACCTTCTTGACAATCATACCATCGAAGGATAAATTAGTATCCATATGAAACATTTATCCATATTCATAACCTGGATGGTTTTTGTGGCATACTTTTCCCTCCTCGCGGGAGGTACGCACGAAACCGTTTTGTGCTTAGGGGAAAATGGACACATTGCCATAGAACCCGCGCAGAAAGGGGACTGTCATACATTGGTTCCTGGTTTCGACCTGCCCCCCTCCCCTTCTCACGATCCGGTTTTTTCAAGTTCTGCCAAACCACAGCGCGGGCCTTGTGTGGATTTTGATCTTTCAACCATGGTTTCATACCGGATGACCGTTCCTGGTCAGAAGAAACTATCCCCCCTGCATCAGAAAAGCCCTATCTACAGTACGACTCAGACCCTGTTTTCAGAAATCCCCCAAAGGATTCTCCTTTCACCAATCCAATTCAGTAAACACCGCAGCGCAACTCTTCTGCAAACCACCGTTTTACTCATCTGAAACTTCATCTGGTTATTGGTTTGTGAACCGCAAAGTCGCGAAGGCCGCAAAGCCTTTTTCGAATCGGAACGGACGATTCGAAAAAACAGCCATTATTGTTTCTGTGTGAAACGTAAACATTCTCCGAAATGCCCGAAGGGCTGATTGCTTTATCGAATCGTCCGTT